>Ga0210059_1003758_pt1 | contig 24422 bp, 15 predicted proteins | sample Ectturendosymbi2_FD_188042 | JGI IMG/M metagenome (GOLD analysis project Ga0210059, IMG submission 188042) | Ecteinascidia turbinata endosymbiont from Florida, USA - Sample 2 (SPAdes) (version 2) | ecosystem: Host-associated > Tunicates > Ascidians > Unclassified | place: Key West, Florida...
TCCCCACTTAGTCTATGCTCGACTGCTCGTATTCGACAAGACATTAGCGCAGCTTCATTTTTCCGTTGTAAATTGCTCTGACGAATTGATGAGTGTGTTTTACTCCCCTGTTTTAACGCGCCGCCTGATATTTTTTGCAGTTACGAACTGTTGTATCGTAGCGTTGGGTGTACGTATTTTCCTCCGTTAGCCTAACTTGGAGCTCTAATAGTTTATAGTCAGTGCATTGACACATAAAATAAGAGTGGATGTATAGAAAAATGTGCATATTATGTCAACAAACTTCGCCAAAACGTTGGTTTGGAAACAGGACTATGACGTCATTTTGTGACGTCACAAACAGCGCACACCAAATACAAATTACTACCCTATGCCGCTGAATGAACCCCCCGCATGAAAAGTTTCTGCGTACGCCACTAATTTGGTAGAATGTAACATATCCCGAGACAATGACATTACATAAGAAGGCTATGTAAATGTCAGTTGGCTAAGTATTACTGCGCTGCAGGCTGGCCTGACCATAGCTGGTGTGTTACCGCAATCTGAGGTTTTTGTTAATGTTAGGTACATGTTCATCCCATCTGAAGCCTGATTTTCCCACTATGCTAAAACCAGATTAGCATTTTCACCATTATTTTTAATAAATATACTTTTATTATTGAACAACATTCACGTTTTGACATTCTTGTATTTTGGACCGAGAGTTTGTGTTCGAGTTTTATGTTTACTTATTATTGAAATAATATTAACGTCAACATTTATGGGAAACAAATTTTACAGCTTCCGTATGGTTTTTAAATGTTCATCCCTCTGACTTTCACGTATCCTAATCTCTTTTCGAAAAAAATGCAACCCGTGTTGCGAACCCACCAGACTGAAAACACAGCTTGAAACATTAATATTTCAATATATTTTAGCCATTTTAGCCAAGCCTGATGAAGCATTACGTTGAAAGTGCATGGCGACTTGAACCTTCTTCCAAGCATTCCTGTTCGGGTCCTTTAATGTGGAATGCGGAGATTCCAAAAATTGATCAATCAAGTTCTAGAAAATATGCTTGGGATGTGTGTTTGAAGTGGCAAATTAAGTGAGCCTTCAACTGAATATTTCATCTATCAGAGCATCAATGCATAAAAAATACTCACATGACGCTCTACATACATTTTTTGCGAGACCTTGACATAAGCTATTCTATGCGGTGCACTGGCAGGTAATGCAAGGCTATCAATATACATGAGTTGTGTGTAGACAACTCATACAACAGTTTCTAGTGTGAAAGTGTAACTTATAGTAGTGTCTCTTTAAACTGCATGTGTTTCACGTAATGGCGTAGATTTGTTTCGTTGCAAGTTCGTAAGTTTGTTGTAGACGCTGAAAGTAGTTCAACCAAACAGTGAAAGAAGTCGTCTGCTTAACAAAAAAAGCTTTACAATCAACAAACATCAAAACGTATCGATTCACCAACAAGAAAAAGCAAAAAATGAACTTTTTAATTAACTGAGTTTGAGCAAACAGTAACTGATTACGAAATCCCTGAAAACGATCAGATTATAACAACTACTGCTAGTTTAAAGACAGAAGCTCTACAGTAGAACATGTTCATAATTTCGTCATTACGAGATTGAAACGTGGTAATGTTAAAAGCTTATGCAAAATGTAAATTTTTGTGGTTCTCTAATATGCTTATTTTTCAGATGACATAAATGCCAGTTAAAATCAGTATTTTGTTGCTTACACTCCAGCACTATACAAAAAAACTATCTGACTATTAATTCATCCAATTATTTTTTATGACAGACACATTACCTTGCTTTCATTAATAATCTTTTGTAGAAAAGGTCAAAACTTGGGAACTTGTTCGTTCATTTACATCAGTGTTTCTCAAACTTTTTTATTCCATCCCCCCTTTTCACTCCCGACATGTCGTTTTAGCCCCCCAAGCCTGATAAAGCAAACAGAAGGTAGTAAATATAAAACATTTTATTTAAAGTAATTATTAAATAGCTGAACCAAGCCATTAAATAGCTGAAAAGAGCAATGTATTACGACGCTAATATTAAGCACTGTCTGTGCACACTGCACCAGTAACAAAAATCAGCACGCACTGATGTTATTTCATGGAAATCGATTTCGCCATATGGCATCTTCAGTCCAAGGGATGGCGAAATCGATTGCCGTATGGCGAAATCGATTTCCATTAAATAACATCAATGCGTGCTGATTTTTGTTACTGGTGCATTGTGCACAGACAGTGCTTAAGTTGAAGATATGGGTAGACAAGAATCGCCGCAGTTAATAGAAAGGAAGACACAGGTTGATACTGATGCTCAAGAAACAAGTAGAGCTTCCAAGTATTGACACTAATATTAGGTTCAAAATTCTTGTGAAAATTATCCAAACTGTAGCCGGGCACAAAGACGATCCAAAGTAAAAATTTAACGGAAAATTTGTTTTAGCAACATCCTTCGACGACTATCATAGTAAATTAAAATTTGCAAGAAACTAACAAGTCACAATAATAGGCTACTGAAGTTAACTCAACGATCGATTAGTGATTGAGCATTTTGGCCCCCTATCGCCCCCTTTGGTTTTTTCGCCCCCTTGCTCCTCAAAATCTCCCACAAGGGGGAGATTCCGCCCACTTTGAGAAGTACTGATTTACAGTTTTGATTTGACTATTTTAACAGAAGTTTCTTGACGGGAAAAGTCACATTTGGTGGTGCGAGAAAGACTTTTCTACTTTTCAAAAACGTATTGTGACCGCTGGGGTGGATGAGCTAAAGGAGTGTTCAGCATTCATAATTCTCCTGCTGAAGGGTAATGAGTTTATGTATCCTCTTTTGTTGTATTAGTAGAGCTGGTGCATTGATTGTAATCGTTTGACATTTTTTTGCAAATCAAAGTAGCTATGCGTACTAAAAACTCCTATCATGTTGGTCGCTGCAACAAGTTGCCGGAAATTCCGCTTCGTGAATAGAACTATTCTAAGGCAAACAAGCCGACCGTCTGGAGAGGTACTGTAACGTTGTGTTTTTGACTGTCTGCTTTTTTTAAGGAACGCGTGTTGATGGAGCGCATCCATCATTCAGACACTCAATCAATTTCGTTCCAGTGATAACTCCTGTCAAATAACGTCAAAAAGTTACCGAGATCTGTCACGACGGCACGCTGTGACAGCCAGTTGCAAAATCAAGAATTCTGTTTTGGGATCTTCAAATGCATCGTAAGTTTGAAGTAACTGCTCAACACAAAAGATATCTTCTTGTTCTGGGATTTCATTCTCAAGAAGCGGATGCACTTGATGGCCATAAAATAGGCGGTTTCGTGAAAGCCATTGTGAGCAAAGCAACGCTTTACGAGCTTGCGTCGGAGGACATTTTCCGAATCAAGTTTGCAAAAGGACCGTCAAAGATTTGAGTCTCATAAATGTCGCTGTGTATAGCTTCAGATAATTTTACGTTGTCTTTCACTGTAGATGCAGACGGGTTTGGAGATGTTGTCGCAAACATTGTTACTCGGTAGCAGAGGTTTTTAGATAGGCTCAAATATTGCAATGAGTATACTTGCATGAAATGCTCGAGGGCAGTTCCTTTCAAACCGCATCAAGTAATCTGTTACGTTAAGTGATTTGCTAGTTTATCAAGCAAGAGTCAGGCAAAGTTTTGAAATACGACGTATAGCTCACGGTTTCATATTTTTGTGACGGTTTGATGCTAAAATACTACACTGAAAGCTCAGAATGGGATAAAAGTGAATCGTATGGAAATAAATTCGATAGCAAGACTAACTTATCGGGTGAAAAAACATTTTCCTCAGCTTGTTTGGGAAAAACAACAAATAGTATTTCCTATTCATGAAAACCTTCCCCAAAATTTTTGTTTTACACCAGTGATTCTCAATGTGGTCCAGGTGGACCACCAGTGGCTCACCTGGAATTTCTAGTGGTCCACAGACAGATCCATAAATCCTTGACAAAACGTTCTCTGACCTATACGTGCAATAGAGTTTCGACGATAGTTGTTCATGAGGTGACAGCATAGCAAAGTGGTCCATCTTCTATTTTTTTAAAGGTGGTCCATGGGCAAAAAAGGTTGAGAACCACTGTTTTAAGCCAAGGGATTGCCACGTCCATGGTTTGTGCAGTGCCGGAATGCGCTGTGTTATGACCAAACAAATGCGAAGGTTGAACAAATGTGCGGCAGCAAAGTATTCATCTGCCGCTTCAAAATTTTTTTTCGTTTGTTTACTTAGCATTTTTGTTTTCTGCAGGTTTGCATTTGCATAATGGATAACACTTCATATCATCTGAAGGCAAATTTTACACTTGGCAACTTAAGTCACAAGTTTTCCGCCCTGGACTCCAGTATTAATTGCCATGTAAATGCAGCCGGCTGTTTTTTTGATGTGTTGTACCTGCTGGTGTTGTGTGTTGTTGGGACGGTCGGCAATTTGCTTTTAATCTTCTCCATTATCCACACACGGAGAGTGAACAAGAGTGGAAACATTCTGTTTATTCATCTTGCCGGAGTTGATTTGCTGGTAAGTTGCTACAAACCTCTACTATTTGCTTCAAATGAATCTATAGTGTATAAGATTGACATTAATAAATCGTTCTGCCTTACGTTGATAAGCAATGCAGTGCAGTGTGACAGTTTTGTCAAAACTTGTGCCTTGATACAAGTTGTGCCTTGATGTCTGCAGATTACATCGTTCATCATTCCTATCGGGATAGCGAACTTGGTCTCTGGAAAAAATGTTCTTTCCGACAGAATGTGTGTGGCAGCAGGATATATACTATGTCTTTCCTGTGTTTGTTCCGTAAGCACACTTGCTTGCATCGCATTTAACAGGTACAGTGCAAGGATTAGGTGATTGTGCTGCTCACGGAGGTAATTTTTTATTGTCTGAAACATTCTTATGTTTGCAGATTTGCTGATAAAGCTGCTTTTGTGTCGTGGGCGCGTCTTCAAAATTTTTAAGTAAGTTTTCAGAGATGCACAAATATTTCATTGCTTGAAAGATTCAGGTCACTGAGTTTTTACGTGGAAAGTTTTGAATTTACTTCTGAGAAGATGCTTTGTGGATGAACAAAGGTAGAGGCACATTAACTCTTTTTTCATAGGTATACCTATGCCTAACAAGTAGAATTGTTGTCTTGTCACACAACTGAAGGAATAAAACTAGAGGAATTTTATATTTTGACTAAAATCATCCATATTTCATTTTGAAGATATTGTTCTGTGGTCAAACATCATTCAAGTGGCAGCATTTTTGACAAGCGCTCGCTGTGTTTAGTGGTATTACTAAACTGGCTTTGGGCAAATCTGTTGGTAATGCCAACGTTGTTTGGATGGAGTCAACAATGGTAAGTTGTTCAATCAATCCAAGAACACCTGTTGTTTACAATGCATAAAACGATTTTCGCAGAAAAATGAAGTTAAAAAGGTCTTACCTGAATAGAAAGATTTTATATAAATATGAAGATGCTATTTGAATAAATCCGAGAATAGTTGCAGCCATTTCTAATACACATGGTTTAACATGCTCTTCTGCAAATAGCACGAGGTTTCTTAGTCTTTACTACTTTGAAAGCCACTTGGTGTGAAGCCATCAGCAGTCAGCGCCGGATTTAGGGGGGGCCCAGGACCCCCCACCAAAGAGGACCCCCACCATGTTCATGTGTTTAGCCATACGTGCGACATGTGGGTGTCACTTAGTCATTTCAGCGAGGAAAGTTTGTTTGTCGGCGCTATTAATTATCATTCGGCCAAACAGCAGTATTTCACTTGAAGAATATTTGATATTGCGACGAAACAACTATTACACTTATTGCTTTCCTGAAAGTCGGCCAGATATCTGAATCTAGTGAATGCAAGGCCAAGCCACGTAGAACACGTTAGCTTACGTCTCTACTCGTTTCTGGTAGATTTTGCGTCTGCTTTACTCAGATTTGCACAGGTCGCATATGAATAGCACTGCTAGGTATGGCTACCATACGCCCTCTTTTTGAAGTTCATGTCCACATTTTTCATGAGAAGTGAAATATTCTTCGAGGACATTCAAAAACGTCAAAATGATCTCCTTTTAGCATTTCTTATTTTGCATAGCTATAATCAGTGGCGTAACTAGAGCTTTGAGTCAGGGTGGAAAACTTCGGTAAAAGGGACTTACTGGCCACTGTACTGGGCACACTAGCCAACACTCGAAAAAAAAGTTGAGAAATCATAGTGAATCCGGATGTAGATAGTTATACTAAAACCCTAAATCACCTGAAAATAATCCGAAAAACGTTTGCAAACAACTAATTGGGAACATGATGAACCATGCGAGTAGTATCTGCTTGATGGAAACGTTTCTGTTGATGACGCTGATGTAAACTGTTTGACCAATACCAAAACTTGTTTGAGGTCGTGCAAAAAGAGCATCAGCCAAATACAACCCATTGTAAAATGATGGAACATGAAAGATGGAAAAAATATTTTGCAACATGCAATACCATTAAACGCTTCAAGAACTGATAAAGATTGCACAGTTTTGCTTGAACGTTATGGCTCTTTATGCTAATGTGGAATGATTTTTTCCTTGATGCAGCCACAAACCAAAAAGAAAAAGAAACCTTTCTGGTTGAACCAGTTTCTTGTCTAAAGCTGGTGTGCAATTTAAAACATCTGTCATGCACGCAGTTTCATAAAATTGCCAAAGGCGATTCTACATTTTTAGGAAATTTAAGAAATCTGCAAAATATTCATGGGCTAAATAGGTTAATTAAATTAGGATTTTGTTTTGTGTTTTTGAATGAAACATTGTCTACACTGGACGTTTTACTTCAATGCTTAAAACTAACCAATAAGCCTTTCTGTTATTTGATTTGTTAAGTGTAAGTAATACACTCAAGTAAGTGACAGTCGCAAATTGTCCTTTTTTGCGCTGAAAATATGGCGGCCCCATTGAGCTTATCAATAAATAAACATGGACAGAAAAAAGGTGATCCTCCCCTTTACAAGTGCAGAGCTTATCCAAGTGGTTCTAAAAAACATAAAAAACCAAAAGAGGCAAAAATGACAGAGAAAGAAGTTGCAGCTAAGCCAAGGAACATTCAAGTTACTATTTTACAGTGGCAATGAAGTCCAGCGGAGACATTTCTGCCGAACCTGTAAGAGGACAGAAAATCGAAAAGCATGTATTTACAGACGTGCATGTACGTACCGATGAGAATAGACCTAGTTTAACCACCAATGCAGTAGCAGAAGAACGTCAAGAAGTATCATCGAAAAACACGATAGATGAGCTGTCTGACGGTATCACTGGAGTCAACGATGTTCGCTTCTGGTCATCCAATTTACCGGAAGAAATGCGGGAATGTTGGTTAAAAACGAAAGGTTATTTTTAAAATCTGATGTTCCACAACGCAGAGAAGACAAAAACTCGTCACGGAAATGCACCACAAGTCTTATTCGTCGCCAGAATTACAACGCCAAAGTCGTTGAAAGAAGCTGGCTTTATTTTCCTCTTTCACAAACTTGTGTGTATTGTTTCACGTGTAGACTGACGTGCGCGGATACGACTAAATATGCGCATTTCCTTATTAAAAAAGCAATTTGCAACTGGAAGCACGCTGAAGAGCCATGAGCAATCAATGAAACGTAAAGATGTCACGATTACGTTTAGTCTCAGATGTAATTAATCACCATGAAGAATTAGTACAGAGCTAGCTAGTCAGGTCAATCAACGCGTTTGGTTTCTGTCGTAAAATTTATTAGTGATCGAGGACTGACGTGTAGAGATGATGAAAACGTTGGTTCGCCCAGTAACGTTTTTAAGCAAAGTTTCAAAAAAAGAAAATACGATGCTTCTGGTGACCGGTTTTGCAACAGTTTCATAAATCGCTGATCATCGTCAATTATCATGTTCAATCATAAAGTTTTGTTACACTTGAGTTAACAAATGTGACGTCACAAGATCATGTCATAAATATTAATGATCCGTGGAAATACTAGTGACTTCATCGGCCATCCCCTACATAAAGATTCTATATCCGCCCACGGGGCCTCCCACCACGTCTGGTCCCCAGGCCCCCCACCATCTAAATCCGGCGCTGTCAGCAGTGGCTTGTCAGTACACACAAAACATAATTTTGTAAGAATCAAAACGGGCTCTTTTAGCTCGCAAAATTTTTTTCGTCATGGCCCACAACGTTGGCTTCACCTTGGCGGTTGTCGAAGTGTTTTTGGAGCTTAGGTAGATTACTAGATTCAACTTTGTGTCGGAGAAAACAGTTTGATAAAGCATGTACTGAGGCTTTGCATTTTTCGATACAAGTGAAACCAGAATTAACGTAGTTCTCATTCCATTTCCTTTTCTCCGAAGGATTATGATGGCTCAGAAATCAGATTAGTTTTTCTATCAGTCCCGCAACCAGAGGGGAGGCAACGGAGCAATTGCTGCCCCGACATTTTCAAAAACATTTTTAGTTGTTAAGTACGACCATAAGGCCCCCCAAAAATAGTACAACCACAAGTTACAATTATTTCCCCCCCGAAAATATTAGCTAGTGGTGGTCCTCTATTATTATCTCCTCTCGCAATTACCTAGAGCAGACCTTCACGTCTCACCCAACTGACAAAACAATTTCATAAGAACAATAATTCATTCCAATATGAAAGGCAGTGCACACGGCTCCTTTCCTCTGCGATTGATTCACCTCAGAAATATTTACTAAAAATGATGAAATGCGGAATCCACTCGTGTATATGTTTCGCTCAGACTATCCCAGAATTGTCCAGAAGAGACAATTATCACTTAAAAAAAAACTAATCCAGTATCTAGTTTATTCCAGTAAAAACTACTACAACTCGTAAATATGAAGAATAGATTGTAGCTAATGTTCACGCCAGTAATTAATATCGTGAGACAGGCCTGAAAGAACCTCGCGATACTGTTTATAATCCATTGCAAAAGAAAACAAAAATGCCGCAGGAGAGTAATAAATAGACCAATTTCCTGTCAATAAAACAGACACTTCTCGTGCCCCCACGGAATGCGAGCACTAGTTGGGAACCGCTGTCTTAATGTTTGATTCTTAGCTGTGAGAGGATTTCTTTCGATAAACAATTGGATTTAAAAATATAAAGTAGGATAACTTTGACGAAGCAATGCATATTGCTTACGCTCAATAGATGCACCCAAGCTGTCGTTCAAAGGAATTGCATTCTTTTTGCTATCTTACGATTTCTTAAACTACGTTGAAGTGTATTTCAGTTTGTTGGTACACAAACTATTTTTACAAAGCCTTCACAAGAACTGCAAGCTGTTTTCAAACTTTTGACTGATGAAGTCAGCGGCAATTGCTAATGGCAAATATAGGTCAAGAAAAACAGTTAAAAATACTGTAGGGTAGGTCAGCGTGGTCCAAACACTGGTACGCGGGCCGCATGCGGCCCGCGAACGCTTTCTGTATGCCGTACAGGATATTACACAAAGTCATAACAACGTATTAGCCACACAGCCCTTGCAAGTCATACATCATTGAAGTGCAGGTCAATATGTAACTATTAGGGGGTGACAATATATTTTTATAATTTATGACGTTACAACTTGCAATAGCTAGCCTTTAGGTTGGGTTAACGCTGCAGTAGGCTACTGTGACCACAAAGCATGCATTTATTTTGTTTCTTTTTTGCAAGCATAGACTCTATAGTCAAGTATAGCAATTTAACAAAAATGAGTGCCAAAAGAGAAATGTCGGGGGAAAACAGAAAGTTCAATTCTAACTGGGAGGAAAGGCATTTCTTCACCAATAATAATGGCAAACCACAGTGTCTTGTGAGGTTGCAAGTAGTGTTTCCAACCCGGGCTTTCCCCAACCCGAAACCCGTTTTTTTGGCTATTTTCTACTACCTGAAACACGTTTTTTTCAACTGCTAAACCCGGGTATTATAAAAAAACTGGAATTGCTGTTGCGTTTGAATATTAGTAATTCTGATAACATTAAAGTTGCAGATTGGCGCGTGTAACGGCCAAATTAGCACGCTTGAACTTTCAACTATTATATCATGAGGTACGAGGTGCGGGTTTTGCTCGGTAACCATCGTACGTTCGTTGTTGGCCCGTTTATATTCTCGTTCAATTGACCTATTTAGGTGAATCGTGAGGTGATTTGGCACATACTAAGTGTCTACGCGAACTTCAGTCTTTTCGCTAACCTAATTAAATAACTACCACGTGAGTAGTTCTTCAAAGGTATGCCGTAGTTTCTTAGCTACTAGTGAGTTCATTTATAAGTTGTTAGATGTTAGTTCATACACAAGCTGTGATTCTTTGCAAAATCTATTTGTTCCTTGTGCGTTTGCAATAATTTTCTACAAAATTTTTGGCTTTCCTTGAAGCGACTTTAAGTAGATTTTTAATCATACGCCTTCAGTTTAAAGACGTTAATAATCAAAGAAAATCATAGGCTTAGAGCCATTTCTTATAAAACAAGGCTCAACCAACACCAAAGCGTAATTTGTGCTCCGTGAAACAAACTCAGGTGGTTCAAGCAGCGAAAGTTTAATCAACCATTTGAAATCAAAGCCCAGAACCCACGTAATACTTGAGAGTGAAGACCACAAAACTATTCAGGCACAGGAAGAGATCCGATCACAAATTGTGAAAAAGGAAAGGAATCTTTTTGAGGCCATAAAGCAGAGGTCAAATAAGCTTGAAAACTGTTCCGTGCCTTAATTACAATCAAACCCACATCAGTGGAACCAGGGAGGGTTTCTTCAGCCACAGACTATTTGTCACAAAACTCAGAAACTCACTGAATGACGAGCGTATACTTTGATTGTCATGCGTCAGTATTATAAACATCATTGAAAAACTGTGCCTAACTTAATTAATAATTCGCTAATAGATTGTGCAGGGACCAACAGCAATAATTTCACAATGACATTGAGTTTTCATCGCTCAAAATCGCGTTCATTTCAAAACACGAAAAAAACGGGTTTCTTTTCTCAGTAACCCGAAACCGGGTTTTAAAATTTTGCCCCGAATTGGAAACACTAGTTGCAAGTGATATCCCTTACGAAAGAGTTTTCATTTAAAGAGGCATTACAGCACCAAACACGAGAAAACATACGGGAAATACCACGAAAATTGTAGGCAAGCGACTTTGAAATAATTGAAGGGTAGCCAGGCCCGCAACCATGCAGGAGGGCAACCGGGTAATTGCCCCCGCTTAACAGACTTTTCACTGAAGATGTGCCTCATATTTGTAATTTGCGAAAGTGCTTTCTCAATTATGAAGCGATTGAAAAGCCACACACGAAATAGAATGGCTGATGAAACCTACATGCCTACTTCCGTCTGCCGACTACGGAAATTAAAGCGGACATTGACTTTATCACAAAAACAATAAAAATAAATGGTTTTGTTATTTTGTTGTTATGTTGTGTATCTTTTTTCTAGCAGAAAATATCTATTTGGAGTGGCAGAAAAAGGAGAATTAACAATTACCCTAGAATAAAAAATTCCGTTAGGAATGCAGCAAAAATTAGGTCTATTAGAACAGCAAACGAGTCTTAATTGCAATGGAGTTCCTCTCTTTGTGGCCCGCAAATTATTCGTCAAACCGCAATGTGGTCCTTAATGCTCGCAGTCTTGGACCAACCTGGGGTAGGTTATAAACATATATAGGGTAGGTTACAAGCACATTGTTTTTTAACTTGCAGTTTCGATGAGAAAGTGATGTTTTGCACGTTCGACGTGAGCAAATCACCGACCTACAACATCTTCATCATGATCCTGGGAATAGGCTTGCCAATGTTAATCACCGCTTATTCCTACTGGAAACTTTTTGGGTATGTCTATTCGGTATAATTATGCATCTTCGAATCATAAGGCTTCTGCGGAATTTCTTGACAGTGACAACATATAACTGTTGGTATGATACCTGGTGATACGAACTTCATCTTGCTTTTATCCGCCGCCTGCTCTCCTGGATGCTACCAGGTGCGATTGTCACAGTTCTGGCTTTCGCACGAAATGCGTGGATGCGCGAGACTATTACTCAGGAAAAATACGCTGTTTCATCAATCACTGTTTTCATTTGCTTAGGTGTTATCACAATTAGCTGGCAGCAATGACTAAAATTTTATGATATCAGTATTGTTTTACAGTATGATATATCTTGGTATTTTAGAGAGGTTTTGAAAAGTAATCAAAACGTAAGGAAATGGAGTATTGCAAAAGATCGGCCACGCAACCACCTCGATCGAACCCAGCTGCAGAGAGAACGGAACTTTGCCAGGACATTGTTTGTAACAGTCTTGGCTCTGCTGCTGTGTTACATGCCATTCGGAACCAGTATACTTGTTGATCAACAAATGCTATCTTTTGTTGCGAGCAAGGTTGGTGATGCACTGACTGTAGCATGGTCGTTTAACGAGAGTAGTTTTTGCTGACCAGTGGATCGTTTGCTGTGTAAAAACAAAATCGGAAAAATATTGTGCTAATCAGCAAGAAAAATGAATTAGACTGTGTCAAAACCAAAGCTTTTCATCTCGGTGATCATCGGTTAAAATAGGGATGGTTTACCAAGCTGCAAACTGTCAGGTTGATCGCGTGTACTTGCAACGCATGCCAACCATTACCTCTCCGCGGGTAGCCTGCTTAGGACACTTCCTGTCTCAGGGCAACTCTTCAATATTCCGTGACATTGTTGATGCGATAATGATCGGCAGTGACAGCAAGCAGTGGCGTAACCAGAGGTTTGAGCCAGGGGGGGCAAACTTAGATAATGGGGGCCCATTGGCCACCGTTTGGGTATGCAATAATTAGTTCCCAAAAACTCATATACGTTGTTCCACGAAAACAGAAAATATTTGTCGGGTGGTGTAATGAGCTTCAATTGGGTAAATGAATTTAAAGTAAAATTTCACGTTTTATTGTAATATATCCTACCTAAAATTGATACCCATCAATGACTTGTGACTGGATAGGTAGGCTTATGATTTGTTGTAAAGATCCACCGCACCCAGGGGCGTAACGAGGCTAGATGACGTCCGGGGCAAGAAGCAAGTTTGGCGCTCCCGTGTTCGAACTTGATGTCTTTCGGAAGTAAATGCACTCTATTGAAGAAAGTACTTGTGACGTTGTTGGGGCTTTTCGGCGCCCCCACAGTGATTCGGCGCCCATGAATTGTGCCCCCTTGCCCCCCTCGTTACGCCCCTGACCACACCTGAATCTTGTTAATTAACTCCTGAATTAATTCCAATTTTCTTCTAAGCACCAAATGCTTGACTTAATGATGAGGCATGGGAGCAGATTCTGGGAACTGCCTGAGTAGCCAAAACAATAAAACAAATGTAGTAAGTCCGAAACGGAATTTTTTGAGCAGTTCACCGATCTATCCGCATCAGTGATAAAACCACATTCATTTAGCAATTACTAAGCAAATAATGCCAAGCAATTTTATCTAAATATGGAGCTGCACACCAAATAATTACAAATAGGTATGAACAGTGCCGTAGCAGCCCAACTCTGGGCCTCTCCCGAAATGCATACAGGGCCCCCAATGGTGATTTCTGAAAAAAAAATTCTAAAGCGTTGCTGTGTTAGCGTTATTTTTCGTCATGATTTACTTGTTGCTGTAATGTATCTATCGCACGGCTACTCAACTGGCGGACCGTGGTCATGCAGTACAATAAACAAAAATCACTGTACAATGGCACAGGAGCACACATGAAAAATGTTACATGACAATAACCATGAAAATATCATAAACAATGTCGCATTATAATACTATCGAAACGGCTTGGAGTGAGTCTTTTGGCATGAAAAAAACTTTATGACATCATCCAAATCTACGTAGAGAACGCACACATGAAGTTTCGATTGACAACATGGCCTATGAGGATAGTCTTCTATCTGTCATATGAGACCTGTTGAAGATTTGATCAGCTCCAGTTAGCTGAAACTCCTTTCAGCGCTGGCAACAGTAGGCTATCGGGGCAGTTTAGCACAATCCAAAGTGCAAAAATTATGTTAGGACGAACTTCATCAAGACGTGTCTTGGAAATAGAGCTGCACGACAGGATTTGGGTCTTAATCATGGTCATTTAATTAACAACGATTATTTATAGATGCGATGAAATGCAAATGCTAACAGAAATTTGCAGAAAATCAGAATGAAGCCTGTCGCTCATTATGAAAACACTGTTACCGAAGGAACACACCTGAGGCCGATCGAAGCAGTGCGCCGCGATCAACGTTTCAATTCAGTGGCGCTTTAGTGAATTTTGCTAGAAGATCATGGGCATCGCGCTTTTAACTGGCCGAAATACGTATGCACAAAGCTTTCTGATGTCTAGACTTGTTAATCTCCTGGTGCACGGCATACGTTTAGATTAATAACATTTTGTATCCTTGGGCGCAATTTGGTGGGGGACACGGGGGACGTGTAGTCCCACTTTTTCAGACGGCGGGGACATAATGTGCCATGTCCCCCACTTTTTTCTCTTTAGGCTTTGTATTTGGAGAGGTTTCAAAAATAAAAATGTGGTGTTTGTCACGTTTTGTGTGAAGAGCTTTTCATGTTAAATGGTAGGCCATTCATAGCCAAGTTGATGTTGAAACAGAGTTTGGTGTGGTATCACTGATTCTGTTAGTTTATGAATTTTAGCTTCGATAAAATAATTTTTAGTATTTTTCAAGTTTCTAGAGACCGTGAAAGATGGTTAACTGCTTCTGTCCGACATTTTCCCCTGTGTGGTGTGCTGTTAGAAAATTTATTTTCTTGTAAGAGTGAAAGTATTACAGCTGCACATGTGAGAGAGCACAGTAAAGCCATGATTTGTTCCATGCAGAAATGTTATTGGCTTTGCTGTAACGTTGGTTGTCATGTATTCAGAAACAGACAGCGTATAATTTGATGATGCTAGTGTATATATATTACTGTAGAAAGTTTGATTTTCAGGCAAATCTCTGCGAAGCTTTTGCCGCAAACAAAAAGCAGCACTTTTGTGGAGACTTAGTTTTAGGAAGGGGAGTTTAGCAAAAGACTGTTTTCAACTATTAGTGAACAGGACTTCAATCAAAACGTCAAAACGTTGGAAAAGTAGCCTACAGTATTTACCTAGCTGTATATTGACCTATAGCTCAAAACGTAGGGAGTTGATTTGGAAATAAAGATAAAATATACATTTATCTCCACTTCTTGTCATGTCGCAACAACGGCGACCAACAAACCCAAAAGATATTTTTTCCTTGACTCTTACACTTTGTGCTTGTGCTGAATGCATTGGTTCGTAAGTCATCTGGTTTACTTGAGTTTAACCAAGCCCACAATGCAGCAATGTTTTCATCCAAGTGCGAAAGATTTGCTTTACAGATACATCACACCTAGTTTTGTTAGACATTCTTTTCGTGTTGAAGGTGAAACTTGGTACTTTTTTTGCCAATTCACCGTTGCGCACTTTGATTTAATCTCAAACATATTTTTGTGTCGTTATGCAAGTAGAACTTTTAGAATGAAACTTTTGACATGGTGCAGAGTTATAAGTTTGGCCGGGCTTGTCGGGCCAGACTTATACATAATATTCTGCAGTATTATCGTTGACTAACATGCTACGTTTGTGCCAGATTATGCCAATGTTTTGGTCAATGTGGTTGCTATTTTCGGTGTGATAAACCGTGTACCTGCAACTATACCTGCACACGTTTTTGTTACTTCGCAGTTGCGCATATCTAACTCCCTCGGTAAGTTTGGCTTTCAGGCCTAAATCGGGCTTCAAAAATATATATCGGGCTCGAGCCGGGTTCGGGCTTGTGATTTCGGGCTCGGGCCGGGTTCAGGCTTCAAAATGAGGCTCTTTCACAACTCTCTGTGGGTATGTACGCAAGGGCCAACAAGGGGAGATTGAAAGGATACGTCCTCCACCCACCAACAGTAAAAATAGATTGAAATCATTTTGTGAAGTGGTCTACGCTAATTTTAGGCCAAATGTTTTTTCTGCTGGTAAGAGGATATCAGTGGAGATTTTGGTAGGGGTGGGGCTGCATGCAATGATGCCCAGTTGCATTAAAAAGATTTGCAGCTTTTTCCAGAAACGGAAATGTGCAAGAAAAATATTTATCGTCTTTGTAACGTTAAGCGACTTGGACAAAACATCGAATCGCGCTGTAACCCACGCTTATAAAATGGATGAAAACTGAAATGTTCCACTGTAAGAGTGATATGCACGTGCGACCAATGCAGTTCAGCATTTTGTGCACTCCAACTGACAGCTCTGATAAAACCCAACTGATGTGTTCTGCTATATTGTTGTGCTTGTTTACCTCCGATATTAATGGAAACAGGCTGAACTGCAGTACCGTGTTTAACAACAAATTTAAGTATATTAATATGTAAATCATCTGCAAGGACAAAAGCGTGATTAGTGTTGCTCTCAAAACACATCTAAAAAATAAGATTGGGAATCAGTATATATAAAACGACACTTCTGCATAGACCCGATGACTATATTGGTTTCACACTAAGCTGTCCCCCCACATTTTACAACAAAATTGCGCCCATGTTTGTATCTCAAATAAGCTATAAATATTGACAAATATAAACCAAGGGGTAGGCATACCATATTTTCGTGACTGAAAAGCGGGACGCTTCAAAACAACGAGCCTTACCAGACAAATGTGGTTCATATCTTACTTAGAGTATGTAGCTTCACTTTCACACAGTCCCGTCGCCACGGGGGGCTTTGGTAGACTTAGCCCCCTCAAACAAAGCTCCAAGACCCCCAAATTGAAATAGGAAACACTATAAATCAGTGGAATTTTTGTCAAATTTGAATGTCAAGCCCCCCTTGCACAACGTAAACCCCCCGGCACAAACGTGAAGCCCCCTATTGACGACTTTCTGACGATGGTTCTGCTTTCACACTGACATCAGTTGTAAAGTAGCGAACCACAACGAACAATTTTACCCTCTTTTCCTGGGACGCCGAAACAGTGGTAGGTCAAGGGGGCAGTAAAAGAGTTGAAAAGAATGAAAACTTAAAACAACAAAAAAATCGTTTGAAGAAGTGTTCCACACGAGGTGACGATATTGCTGCCTCAACACAAGCTTTGTGTTTTTTGGTTTCCAAGTGGTTGTCAATATCAGAGCGTCCGCCTTATCTAACTCATAAAACAGATAATTCTAATTCAACACAGTAATTTTTAGGCAAGATCCAAATCAAATCCTAAATAAGAAACTGTTAGACAAAAAAAATTACATAGGACTGCCAGTATTATCAGAATGATTCAATAAAATGAGAAAATGATAAAATGTTTTTTGCATAGGGTTTTTGCATAAGGAAATGACATTTTTACGTTCGTTCGGAACTTGTTGACTCGCTAGCCGAGCACTTTTGAACACAGGTGAATAAACTAAATAATGTAAATGTTAATTATTTGAAACTTCCCAAAAAGCATCGTGGGCCGCAAGAAACGCCCTCGTGGGCCACATGCGGCCCGCGTGTTTGAGACCCCTGATCCAACACAACGAAACAAGATACAACAAGATCACACATCACTCTTCATCAAGTTGGTTAAAATGATCAATCACAGCCTGCTAATATTCGTGTAGGGCTATGCTGGCTGATTGAATGCAAAACCGGGACTTTTTGGATGACTGACCGGGACAAAGCCTTTATACCGGGACTGTACCGGCTAAAACGGGACGTATGGTATGCCTACCAAGGGGGCCTGCATGGATGCAATATGGTCAACATCCATAAACCACTACGACTGCATTACTCGGTTGGGACATGCTTAGCAGTGATTGCTAAAGTAAATAAACTAAACTATTAACTCCATCTTGCTGTTTGAACAGCAGGCTGCGCAAACGTGTAACTTAGGTCGTAAGCACCAAAGGCATCTTGCTTCTATGCAGTACAAAATACGAGAAGACTGCCTGCGCCTGAGCAAGCCAGAATACATTTTTTCATAACAATCACTACACAAATACGTTGATCAGTTGTAAGTCAGACTTCTGGACGTACACAACCAGGCATATTGGCTAAATTTACGTTCAATACTCTGTGCCAACGGTGCACAACCTGCGGCTTTCAATAATGAAATTTGCGGCCGTCCAACTGTAATTTAAAATATAAGATTTGGTGGCCGTGCTGGCGTATATTGAAGCAAAACAAACGCAAGGCAAGAAAATCAGTCGACACGATACGTAACAATCTGGATGGTGATGTCACAAAAAGTTATAGAATGAATACGCAATTTGACATATACAGGATAAAAATTAAAATTAAACGTAAAAATTAAAATTAAAATTAAATATATCTAAACGTATCTCATAAATAGAACTCGAACTCATTGGCGGCCGTACTTCATATAAATAAAAGTAATGTGGCCGGCAATAGCAAAAGGTTTACACCCCTGCTCTAAGCAATGAAAGGTGACGCTTTACGCTCAAGCCTCAAACACATTTATTACCTCATCAAACGTATCAAAAATCATTAGGCGATGTTATTCACGGTAACAGCGACAGGTAGGCTACTGCTCTGTCTATAAATTACAGGACAAAACAGAATACGGACTGATAAAAATTACACTGATTTTTAGTGTTTCAAATTTCAATTTGGGGATTGAAGCTTTTTGGGGGGCTACTCCCACAAAAGCCACCCTGTTTCGACGGGACTAAATTTTGGACTGCTGTGTCGCCAGAACGATACATTTGCGGATATTTGTCTGATGCGGATAATAGCATATTACGGTTAAACACATACAAAAATTCTTGGCAAGTTGGTTATGCGATTAACTGGATTCGTCTGTACTAACACCCGATATCACCGGAAAACACTCCGACAAATCTTTGAAAACCGCTAAAAACAAAAACCTACTAAAAAGGAAAATAATATTAAATACCAAAATACAAGCTAACAGGGGCCCATTTTTTACATTTAGCCTGCCAGGGGGGCGGCGTGCACCCCTGCCCCTCGCGTCAGTTACGCCACTTTCATAGTTGGTTGTAACTGACATCAACATTTCCGCCTGTCGAGCTTCAGCATTAGGTAGTGTATTCTTTCGAAGTCCTTTTCAACCTTAATGCCAGGCAGGCACTTCACCTACTATGCTTGTTTACTAATATGCAATATGTTAAAAGTCAATGTTATTTCAATCATGCTGGTTTGGCTTGGCGTTCGGGTTGTACAGTATTTATGAATTATTTGCTTTCTTAATTGCTTTTCACAGGTTGTTGGGCGCTTGCTTCTCACAAATTTCACAATGAATTTTGTCATCTACGGTGCTATAAATCCAGTATACCGCCAAGGCTATGTTGCTTTGATTAACAACATTATGTGCTTCAAGCAAACCAGAAAAGTGTAAGTTTTTGTTTGTACTTTATAAATATATGTTAAATTTTACGCGGGTGCGTTCAAACAACTTTTACAACAAAGGAACGTCAATGAACAATTAGGTTTATGAACCTGCAAAAAGTTAAACAGGCCACTTGGCTTGGTTTCATTTTTCTGTAATTATTAATCGTACCTCCGTTAAAAGATTGCTTGAATCAATTAAAGGTTTCACCTGCAAACTAATCGCTTGGCCAAACCCAAATTTTAAAGATTGATTTATAATCTATTTTTTATAAAAAAGGTATGTGGTTCACTCTTCAAAAAAATAATTGACCCCTTAAAATTAAAAAAGAAAGAAATTTTGCGTGATAAACTTCACTGTCCTTAAGAAAAAAATATAGTAAGTACCAGAACTCCGCAGAAGATAGGGTACTTGTTTTGTTTACAGAAACATTTATTGTAACATTTCAACAATAACTTTGCAAAAAATACTGTGACTCCAAAAACATGCTAATACCAGTGGTCTCAACACTGTCTTGCCACTCATGCGCCGGTCATAAAAGTTTTCTGCTCTGCGATTCAACTTATGTTCCATACAGAGCTGTCAAGACATCGGACAACTCGGCAGGCAGCAGCTCGACGAGGTCAGCAACTTCCAGTGGCAAAAAGGTGCGGACACTGTTTGTCACCAAAGCAGGAGCTCCGTTATCGCTATGTATGCTGGCTGGATTCAGTAGGTTGCGAAAAGTTGCTTTGAAAAAAAGTAAGACCTATAACATTATGTTGAAAGACAAGACCATAAAAGAAGAGTTTTGCGTTGTCCTTTGAACTTTACAATTTTTCATGAGTTTGTAAAGATATAATTGGTGAGTGATGACTGTTCCACAAACACTGCTGCATATAGCCCAGTAGTAGCGTTAGTTGTAAGCATAGCTTTGTTTTTACAGAAATCAGAGCAGATTTTAAGCATGTTGCCAGTCCGAAAACTCAAACTCACAAGCAGCCTGCTGTTTATCTAACTGCCGCTAAAGCAGTAATCCACTGCGCCGCGTTTGTTTTACCAGAGAGAGGAAGTAGCTGAATATATCACCATGTTTTCATGTAACTACATCACCAAGGTTGTTTGCTGTGGTATTTCAGATTACCAGTTTACAACACACAAGCTTGCAAAAGAGATCATGGAAAACTTGAAGGTTCCTCACGGAACCGCGTGCGGCAATCAACCAAGATCTCAACGCCTGGCGTAGTTGTCGAAAGGTCTTTGCCTATGACATCCTATAAAAACGACGCCTTCTCGGAAACAACATAGTTCAGCCAAGGCCGCCTAGAGAGACAGACCTTGGTTTAGCGTTGTTTTGACATGACCGTCCAACAACTCTCCAATTAGAACTTCATTATCTTACGTACGGTACATGAGTTCTGTAACGTTCTCTTTTTATTGGTGAATGTCTGTAAATATGCTGATGGAAGTTGGTTTAATCACTTAATGTACTGGTGCACCTAGTTGTATCAGAGACATTATGACGTCCATGCTTCCTATATTGGGATTTGCGATACGGTAAAACAGAAAGAAAAAATGTGAAAAAGGGTGTAAATATTGTACGAGAAGTGGGAAGCTTTTCTATAACGTAAAAAATACATTTACAATGAATGCTGAAATGTGATTTTCCTGTAGCTTGGCATTACAGAGATTTCCAGAAATCAAAATTTTTACTAAAGAAGGCAGAGTTGTGTTCTACAGTCACTGTTTTTTATGTAGAAAGAGAAAGTTTGCCTCCACGTAAAAAGTGATTGATTTATTTTCAACTCGCTTTCAAAATTTCGGAATGCTTAAAAAAATTCTTTAACATGCCCGAATGCACGAAATTGTGCGTGTAAAACTTTGCAGGGGATATTTGCTGGTACAACACGCTTAAACTATTTATATCAACAGTAGCGTAATTTAAGATTTACAAACTTTGACAACACCAAATGAAACAATGATATCGGTTGAAAGTTAGTCTTTGCGGACACATCTTATGATAAAACCATGCTCAATTTTATTGGTGACCAGAAAGCACTGAATGTATACCACCAGATGACGAAATCGAATGTTGAAATCTTTAGCTATTCACCCAAAGTAGTCATAGCTTTGAAGGATCGATAACTAGATAAAAAATTTCGAAGATTTCAAATGCAAAACAAAGCTCAAATTTCTCAACGGAAACGTCAAGAACACGGATGAAGTTATTTATGTTTACCTCTTTTTTTACTTTTTTTGCCGGAATATTGCTTCTGCAAAACGGTTAGAAACCAAAAGAAGTTATTTATTTTTACCGAAATATTGCTTTTACAAAACAGTTAGAAACCAAAGCATAAAGTAAAAATCACAGCGACAATCTTGCAAATGTCCTAACCACAGTAAACAGGCATTTAATAACACGGACAACGACTGACCTACCAACAAAATAAGTGCATTCATGTCTTGTTTTGTGAATTCGAATAATGTTTCTTCATGTTGTACATACGTATTCATTGAAACATTTCTTATTATCACAGGTGGTATAAAACCTCAAATTAAAAAATAGTCAGCTAAAAAGTGTACGAAAATTAACAAATGTCAAATGAGAAGCTCGTTTTTTTAAGATCCACGTGCAAGGAGGAGGAATTATGACTTGTCGATGCAGGACTTTCTGCAAGAGCTAGTAATTCTTTTCTTTACAATAACGCAAAAACTACACACAACAAATAAATTGGTTCAAACATACTTTGTAGCCTTTTTAGAGCAAACACTTAACGTTGAAATTCGTAGTTGCTCCACAGTGAATGCAGTGAATCGAGAGATGCAGTGGTAGAGACAGCCCAGACTGTTGTGTTGGGCCCTGTTGTGACGGCATAATCAGATTTCTTTCAAACTTGCACATGCATATACTCCATGCTGAACAACTGATTTAAACTGGTTTAGTAGTTAGATGTCGAGCCGACTGCACGTGTGTTGTAATCATAACAAGCACTGGTACAAAGTTTGCCACAAAATGGAACGTAGCAACCATTCTAAAATTTGGAAACATTTCGCACAAAATGACGATCAAGCTACTTGTCGTCAGTGGCGTAACTGACGGAGGAGCAGGGGTGCGCGCCGCCCCCCCGGGAGGCTAAATATAAAAATTCGGCTCCCCTGTTAGCTTGTATTTCGGTATTTAGTATTCTTTTGATTTTTAGTAGATTTTTGTTTTTGGCCTTATTTTTAATTTCTCGGAGTGTTTTCCGGAGACTTCGGGTGTTAGCACAGACCAGATATGTGCTGTGCAACCCGCGGCCTGCTGCGTTGTTTGGTGCGGCCCGCGTGGTAGTGTTCATGATCTTGAGTGAATTATATTCCTCAAGTTTTCGTGCTACTCACTTCACAATCATTTGCCACAAGCTTATGCACTTGATCAGAGATTTGCAGCCCCAGAATGTCACAAACAATTTGTAAATTTGTAATTGTTACGCTGTTGCCCAGATCAAGCTCTTTGTGATGTAAAAATTTTTCTTTCTGATTAATACGCGAGGATTGGAGAGGCTTTGCTGTATAAATTTGTTCGAACAAATCTTCAGGACCTGACAGGCAGTTGTTCGTGCGACCTGAGTGCATAGGCGGATCCAGAGGGGGGGATAAGGTGGCTGAAGCCCCCCTTACATTTTTCAGATACGTTTTTTGATTGATGGTTCCCGACACAGAAAAGTCCATTGGGTAATTTTTTTGTATAGCCTTTGAGTAAACCATTTCTTGCACAGAGATAGGGACGAATATATTAAATGCAAGGCTTATTTTGCTCAATTTGGCAGTCCTAATGTGCAAATTTCACTATAATTGAAACTTTTAATAAACAAATTTTTATATAAAAAACGTGGCCCCAATATTATATAAATACGTAAGTGTTTACATCAGTGGTTCCCAAACTTCTTGGAGCCGCTACCCAAATCAAGGTAGCGATTATGTCTTATTGCCCTCAATAAAAAATTTTTGCATTTCAGGTGGAAAATTTTTTTTGCAGTGATCGCTCATAATAGAGAACAACAATGCGGTTTTCTTTCTGCGTTACTCCCTAAAGAATCGCATATTACCCCCAGAGGTAAATTATCCCCAGTTTGGGAAACATTAGTTTACATAAAGTATTTACATTACAGTACATATACGTTATATAAACCGCACACACACAGCCATAGCCAGGGGTGGCGAGGAGACATGGCCCCTCCAAATTTTTAGAATATCTAGTCATTTTGTGTTTTAAGAGGCAGTATCTCAAACAAAATACCGTTGCTCGCCTAAAATCAAACATTTTGATCCAGCCAGAATTTTGGGCTGGCCATGCCACTTCGCACGTAAGTACTCTTGTTTCATTTGGGTAAGATTGGGCTTCTTGTGGGCAAAAGACGAATAAGTAGCAGGCTCAGAACCGTCGCTACAAAGTTTTCAATAGGGGGCTTTGCGTTTATGCGGGGGGCTTGACATTCTAAAAATTAACAAAAACTCCACTGGTTTATAGTGTTTCATGTTTCAGTTTGGGAGCTTGGACCTTTGTTTGGGAGACTAAGCTCACCAAAGCCCCCCCGTGGCGAAGGGACTGAGCAGACTATGGACAAAAATTGAATAAGCTGCAGATCATACCTTTTTTCCTACAAGCTTTTATGAATGGGTCCAGTTCATGCTATTACTGTAGCAAAGGAACGCATTAAAACTACCCTACAACGAACTTACAATGCAGTTAACTACAGGCTTGGACAGAGCGTTCAGTGACAGCGTAAATTCCAAAACAGCAAATCTCACCGTAAAACGTCCTCTACATGTCAGGTAGGGTTAAAATGAAGCACGCTAGATTAGCTGTAGGGTATGCTAAAGATGATTACTGACTGGCATCAGACCTGCCAGCAGGGGTGTAGTGTGGTGGGAACGCGTGGGAACGGTGTTCCCACACCTTTTTGCACTAGTAACGTTACTTGAAGATTTAGATCAGTGGTTCGAAAAGTGGGCGGTACCGCCCCCTGGGGGCGGTGAGAAACTCTAGGGGGGATGTGAAGCATAAATGGGCGTTTGGGGGGCGGTGAAGCAGAAATGGGCGGTTGGGG
>Ga0210059_1003759_pt1 | contig 24419 bp, 14 predicted proteins | sample Ectturendosymbi2_FD_188042 | JGI IMG/M metagenome (GOLD analysis project Ga0210059, IMG submission 188042) | Ecteinascidia turbinata endosymbiont from Florida, USA - Sample 2 (SPAdes) (version 2) | ecosystem: Host-associated > Tunicates > Ascidians > Unclassified | place: Key West, Florida...
AAGTTAAGAAAAGTAGAATCCTTTTAAGATGTTACTTGCAACTGCTTCATAGCGACAGTTGTCGTCACTAATGAGTAACGATTGCATTTGTAATCATACTCATAACGCCATTAATGTTGCTTAACATAACGCAATTTATTTTTCATGCAAGCTTTTAAAAATTAATCTGCGCTAAACTAAGCATCGATTGGACTTAAGTACCAGTGAAACTTTTCATGCTGCGGAAACTTCCGGAAGTAAAACGGGAGTTTATTCGTACACAACACCTGCACGTGGTGGCTTCAAGCATTGCGAAACTTCCCGATGATGCTCTTGTTTCGGTTGTGACGGCCGACACACGCTCCATGGTTAATCTTGTCTGTTTGTTTATGAAACCGCACCTGCTAGCGTTGCCGTAAGATAACTGTCACGACTTGTTTCGTTGTGCTTTCTTGCGCAAGTTGTCTGGTTGCGTGAGGAATATAACAGCGTTTTGTCAACTCCTATTGAGGCCGATTGTATCGGCTGTTTTGGCCAATACCGATATATCGGTAAAACCCAAATATCGGCCGATATATCGGTCGATCTCTAGTTGTAAAGATGTTACCACTTTCCTTTCCAACATGTGTTAATTAGTTTTGGACATTAACAGAGGTTTGATTTTAAAGTTTTTGTATTTCACACCACATCAATGTGGCTAAATTTATAAACTATTTTGCAAATTAAAATGACGTTATATCATAAGAGAGATATATATATAAATGTAAACAGCCTAAATTGCAAAAATTACTCACAAATACTTGTTAGAACAATGTTGATTGGCTAGTGTGTGGCCAAAAGTTAATACACGCATGATGGTGAAACATCTGCATTTAATAAAGTTGTATTTAAATTTTTCAAACCTATTTTACTTTCCCTTCATACAAGATGGTAACAGTTTTGCACTTGTCCCATAAGTACTGTGTATCATTTGTGGTAACGTTGCAAGAGGTACTGTAACTATGTAAAGCATCACAATGCTTGAATATGTCTTTGGATCTTATATAGTAAGATTCAAATTCTCTTGGCTTATGTGTCATAATTTCGATCATTTGAAAAAATTGGGGATAAATATAATGATAATTAAAAACGTGGAGAAATTTTGTACATGCTGCCAACATTTTTTGATAATAAAAAACTGCAAAGAAATAAGTTAGTTGCCTAAACAGCAAAAACTAATATTTGTTTAACTATAATGTTAATTCAGGTTTAAATGGATCTTCTTATTACATGAACTTACTTTGTGGAATACCTATTACATACCATACATGGTACATATAACTTCCTAAGTCAATTAGCTTGCTCATTAGCATTATAAACTTTGGCCTTGACTTGCGATTACTTGGACCAGCTATGTCCAACCCTAATGGCTTACTGAGCCAAAAATTATGTCACTATCTTGACAAGGGCAGCACATTGAATGACTTACTTTGATCTTAGTAGACTAAATTTAGCTAAGCTAATACCTGTACACTGAAAGTGTTCGAATCCTAACTGCCATGGCAACAGACGTGATAAAGTGGCACTGAGGACCACCTGCATCAAAAATGTCAAATTCAAGATTATCAAAATAAGGACAGGTTGTCAGTACGTAGGATACAGCACTTCTACTGGAGCGAAAACCTAAACTGGGCCGCCCAAAGCCTTTGACTGGGCCGCATGCGGGCTGCGGATTGGACATAGCTGACTTCACAGACCTTCTGAGAACAAAGTTTTTTTAGGGAGATTGAAAAATGTCTTAAAAAGCTGATTATGATTATTTTGTATTACAAGGCATACTTTGAAGTCAAACTGCAAAGCTCAGGTATCTGGGGAATTGGAATTGCTCTTGGGAGTTCAGGCCTAGACAGAATCCCTTTGGGTGAAGATGCCTACAGTTGGGTTCTGCGCCACACAGGAGAAGTTGTTCATGATAAAATGGTTATACATACATTGAAAAGTAAAGTAGAAGAAGGTGATGTTCTTGTAAGTCATGGTTATTCTATGTCATGAAATTAAATGATTTTGATCCAAAATAATTAAAACTTTTTATGTGTCTCATTTTTAATATGAATTGCTTAAAACATGTTGGGTGGTGCCTAGTTTCAGTATTTTAAGCCGGTAAGTTTGATCCAGCATGCACTATGTATGCGAATTTTTTAAAACTCCACAAAGAATCCAATATGTCTTTGTTGTTAGTCATAGTGGTTTTGGAGGGAAGGCTGCTTCGTTTTTTAATTCTAGCCCATGTCCATGGTGCAGCAGAATTTGTCAAAATGTCTACATCCCTACAATTTCTAATCTGATCTTGGGTCATGGTCTGCGATGTGAAATCATGCAAATTCTTTCACTGTGCCAACTGTTGACTTGACTTTTTTGTTTGTGAAGGGTGTTTCTTATGATCATGTCGAACTGAACTTTTTCCATAATGGAAAATCACTGAATTGTCCTGTTCGTGGAATCAGAGGCACCGTTTTTCCACTTGTGTACGGTAAGTGCATTTCACCATCTTAACGAATGCGGCTAAGATTTTATAACTAGAACATCACTTAGTTTGTTTAACTTTCATTTGACTGCAAAGTATTTTTGTCTTGCGCTGAATATCTCTGGTTTGTTTAGCATGCAGGTAGTATTTTTAAAAAAGAACACCAGTTACGTAGCACGCATACTTGGTAAGGATGGAGAAAATTTTGGTAACAACATGAATGCAATCAACGCAATCACTACACAGAACCATGATTGGGTTTGCAGCAGCACAAAATGCTGCATTGGATATTTAGCGCGAAATCCCTCTACAGTAGGCTTGCTGTATTTTGAAGGTTCCTCATGATATGAAAAAAGCAACTTACGAAGTGGAAAGTGCACCTAACATTTATTTGAAAATTAGGTAATTAGTTCATTATCAAACTTCTGATACAATCTGATTTCACCCGTAGTAGATCTTAAGTGTGATTTTATCAACTTAGTTTTTGAAAATCTTCTCACGCAGCTTGCACTATAAACAGCGAGGTGAAGCTTCAGACACAAAAATAAATACTGTGTTGAGTAACATAAACAAACACGTTTTTTTTTAACCACTGCAGAAAATCTAACGCTGTAGTACCGCTTTGAAATGTGCTGCTTTGTATTAGCCTATTGAACCAAGCGATTCCTACTGATAACTCAGAAACATCAACATAATCCGCATACGTGCTGTTACATTTGTTCATATCTTTGTCATTGCTTCCACTTGGCAACAGTGCGTGAAGATTTCAAAAAGCCAAATGTTTCATTCAGCAAACCAATTACACTGATATCTTCTCTGCGTAATTCCAAAATTGTCCAAACTTGCTTCAGCAGCAGATAGACTTACGTCTTCTGCATATTCGCAAGGCATTCTTTTCTTCTTTCGGACAAGTCACTCCTCAATCAGACTTGGACAACTACATGATTCTAGTTGCCTAATCTGACGAATTAAAGCGAAATCCCGGTATATCATTCTAGTCTGGTTTGTGAAATGTTTGTGTGCTATAATTTGCTTCTAAGCTAATTTCCGCTTTCACCGAAAATGTTCCTTTGTCCAACGTCGTTTTTCAAGAAGTGATACAAGAACACTCCTCGCACAAGGAAAGCACAACGAAAAGATAGAAGTGCCATGCCACCTTCACATCCCTTTCTTGCAGTCATGTAGGCCTTTCGACGAACGGTAGCTAGTACGTACTGCCTAGCAGGTAGTTGTGGTAAAATTGCAATCTGGCAACGGAGAGAACACTGTTTGGCAGTTGTACTATTAAGAACTATAGTTGTTCTTGATGTTCTCTCTATAGGTGTACTCCCAAATGCAAAGGTGCCTGTTCTTCTGTTTATCCGAATGTACATACAAATACACATCTTATGATGTCTTCACTGACTCTCTAGCGCGGCTCTCTCGGCTAGTCATGGCCGAAATTGCCTCAAGGTCACTGCAGTGGCTCTCGCGGTCCTTGAAGGGTAAGCACCCCATGAATTCTTAAAGTGTCGTGATGAAAAAGACAAATATTTAGATTGTAGAAATTAACAAAGAGTTTGGATACAAATAAATATCATGTCTCGATCGATCGAAACAACTTGCAACAGAGACAATGTAATCCTAATCATGAATCGCTGTGCGACCTTGATCCGAGAACCTCATCACCGTTTTTTTCGCGTCTTGTAAAACCAAAAGCTCAACCAATCCTTCTCCTTAAATACTCTAGGCACTGGATAGAAATGCCCTTGTTTGTTCTGATGACTTTCTTGCCGTGCTTTGACCATTGCAACTTTTCTGTCCAAGTTTCCATGTCCTCGTGAGAAATGGTGATATCAAAAATTCCAGCCTTGGCTGGAGTTGCTGCATTGATAGGTCTGCTTCTTGCAATAACCGCTTCTATATTACTTTGCACGAGGTCGGCTGTCTCTTCTTCCTCTATTGGCGGCATTGATTTACTGACACTGCTAATCGAACTTAAATGGTTCCTTTATTTTTTTAAGTTCCTTATCCCTTTTTCTATGTGAAAGAAGCCACTTTTACTCTCTTCATTGGTACTGGTAGGTTAAAAAGCTTCACGTATAGTTAAATATTAAGTAAATTAAAATCCGTTGGCCGTAGCCTAAACAACCCTAAACTTAAAAATTTGCTTTTAGCCTGAATCTCGTTAACTGTACACCACATTTGCCATAAACGTATGTTTGCCGACATTCTATTTATGATGACGCAGAGTGAGCAGCATTACACAAATGAAACTGCTACAGTAGAACAGGTCTTGTACGGGTTACCCAAAACACACAAGCCTGGCAACCCAATGAGACCCATAATCTCAGCTGTGGGCAGTTTCAATCACGAGGCTGCCAAGTGGCTCTCAAATATCCTAGCTTCGCTTCGTCATCACTCAACAGCAGTCAGAGACACGTTCAGTTTTGTAAAAGAAATACGAAAAGACGACGTTCGAGGCTGTGTCATAGCATCATTTGATGTCAAAAGCCTTTTCACAAATATTCCTTTAAAGTTCACCACCAACCTTCTTATTATAAAATCATTGTTCCATGACGGCTGCACACAATTTCAGGGCATTAGTCAAACTCAAATAAAAAAACTACTGAAGTGGATCTGCCAAAGCACCACTTTCCAATTCAATGGCAAGTTCTACAAACAAATTGATGGCGTAGCAATGGGTTGGACCATTGCTCCTCTGCTTGCCGACGTAATAATGAATTACGTTATAGATCAAGCTCTCACAAAAAACAATGTTCAAAACAAGCCAATCGTCCTTTGGCGCTATGTAGATGATATATTTGTTGCTTTCAATGACATGAGTTCGCTGAACATTTTCTTTAATGCCCTCAACAACGTACATAACAACATCACTTTTACCAAAGAATTGGAGTGTGGCGACTCTCTTGCCCACTTGGATGTTCTAATAGAAAAAAGTCAGACTGGAATACAAACAACGTATCGGAAACCTACTCACTCTGGCATCTACACGCATTGGACAAGTTTCATTCCTCACTATCAAAAAAGAGTTCTTGTGTTTGGATTACTTGAACGTGCTTATAAAATCGCCAGCGCATATAATGCCATACATAATGAATTCATGAAAATCAAAAGTATGCTGATCAAAAGTGGATACCCCAAAGCATACCTGGATCGCTGCATCATGAAATATCTGAACCCGAAACATGAAGCCCCCATTAATTCTTTCTCGAAAAACCGCCAATGGCAACCACCATCAGCATGCGTCTCCCCTACATGGGGAAATTTCCTGCGAAGTCCGAGGAGAAATACAAAGACTTACCACCGCTATGCCATCATGCCCTAAATCGTTTCATACATAAAACTAATAAATTGAAAAAATCTTGTACATATAAAGACAAACAGATTCTTCTTCGTCGTTCAAGTATAGTTTACAAACTGACATGCACGTCTGGGTCAAATTACATTGGGCATACTCGCCGAAATTTAATAACCCGATAGCATGAACACCAATTTGATCAACGTTCTGAAGTCTGCAAACATTTGTCAGCCAATTCCAAACACCGTTTTAACTTCCAAGAAACCGGAAATATTGGGAAGCATCGTCGGTCAAAAGAAACCTCACCTACTCGAGTCTCTTCTGATACAGGAACACCAGCCAGATCTCAACATCGATTGTTCATCTATCCCAGTGGTTCTCAACCTTTCATGGTTTGTGGCCCGCTTCCGAAGACCGGCCAATTTTTTCCATTTCATGCAGCGAACGGAAGAAAGCATTTCTTGATCTGGCAGTTGCATTCAGAATACAGCGATGCTGCGCAGATTCCAAGCGACTGTGCTTTGATTTTTCCACTTGTCGTGATCTTTTTCAAAGTTGGGTGCATCAGCGTCATCGGAATTGGTGGACGATGAGGACACTGAAGCGAATTCGTTGTTTTCCTTGTCTTCAGTAAACCCATGCATCTCAAAAGCTAGATCGCAGAGGGCTTTTTTGCACTGCCCTGCTGGTTCTCTGTGAGCTGAGCATCATCCTATGCTAGGAATTTCAATAAACTGCAGCTAGCAAATTTTATTCTTAAAAAAGTTTGCATCTGTCCGTTCCATAGATTTTTTCATGCTTCCCGCCACACTGCTGGATTTATGTTGCGACAGCCACCATAACAAAAATTTCTCCATTCTGCAAAAAAAGTGCCCGGAGTGAAATCTTCTTCCTGCATGGTTTTAGTTGTGTGTGCATCCAGTTTCAAGTGCACAAATTTTCTAGCAAGTTCTTTTTTCAGTGCTGATTTCTGTTTCTTTGCCTCTTTCATCACCATAACATATTTCTAATGTTGTTTTCATCCTAAGCAATCGAAAACGTTCGTACCATCTCGCCGTCCAGTCTTTGAAATGTAGGCGTGGAATAAAACTTGATGGAATGGGCTTGTGGACAGCCAGATCAGTTATATTCCTTGACGAAATTTAATTGCACTGATGGCAATTGTAACTGTTTCACTCGAAAAAAACTTTTTAATTCCACAGCTGCTTGATGAAGGCTTGTTCGAGTTGCAAGGGCTTAGTGCTTCTATTTTCTTGTTCAGTTCTTCAACTTCATATCCACGTGCTTTCATTTCAGATGTCACTTTAAATTACTGACCCTTGACAGCCCACGCTTACTTTGATCTATCTACAGCTAGCATTGAGTCAAAAAGCTTTTTTCAATCTCCCTCACCAGTTCTGCAGCGGCAAACTTTTAATGCTTCCCGTCGTCGGTACGAGTAAAATATTGAAAACAGTGGATTTTTGTCGTTTGTACATGCTTACAAGAAACGCTAACACAATACTATTTGTCATGTGAGGAAACTCTTATATGGCGTTAGTATCTAGGAGCAATGTCACAGTTCATGCGCTACAATTATTTGGCAAGACGAGTAAAAGAGCACGTCTATGAGCGCAGTTTCACAGCCACAGATTGTACACAATCAACAAGTACATTCGGATAGCAAAGAATGATACAACAAGCTAGGCACTGATTGTGCAACGGTTTGGAAACATCGCGTTCACAAGATAAAACCTAGTTGTCTGGAACATTTGGAAGTCTGCACCATATTTATGATGTATGACGCACAAGAATGACCTTTGCTCAGAAAAGAGCCCCAGATTTAATAATGAACTGTCTGGAAGTGAACCATTGCAATTGCGTTGTGACTACATAACTGCAAGTCGCTGCTCAGTCGGTGTTAAATTTGAGTGCTTGAACTGTACTGCCGGAGTCTGAATTTATTCACAGACATGATAAAGCTCCTATTCCCTTGTCAAACGAGGTTTCTGACTACACACCACTTGCGCATGCACAATATTCTACACTTGGGCGTCGGAAGGATTTTTTCCAGGGAGGGGTCACTAGGGGATTTTTAAAAATTTTTCTAGGGGGCGCTGAAAGTGGTGAGATTTGTTTTTTTCCCACTCAAGACTAAGAAAACAATATTTTTTGTTGAAATTTTCAAAATTCAGGGAGCCTTAACCCCCTTCCGACGCCCATGATTCTACAAATCAAATACGCTGAGAAAACTCATGATTACGGGTTAGGGTTTGGTGTTTAGGCAAGTGTATCGGGTTAGGGTTTGGGTTAAAGTAGAAAAATAAAAATATTTGAGGTCTAAAACGAAGTCCAATATTTTTCAGTGGTCATAGCAGAGGTTCCCAACTTGGGGTACATTTGCCTATCTGAAGTGGTATGCTTGCTTATTTTTCGTATGCATATTTTTCAATATCCCTACGATTAGACACGATAAAATATTTTGTCATGAGAAATTTTAGGGGTACATGCACGTCTATCGAAATGCTGAAGGGGTACATGTTCAAAGGAAGGTTGAGAACTCCTGGGTTATAGTTATTCCCGCACTATAGCTTGTTGTGGGTATCTGACATCTAACCAAAAAATTTTACTTTACAGAACGCACATCGAAAATGTATTTGCCAAACTTTATTCCTTTACTCTGTGAAGCAAAATAACTGACAAACAATAATAGGTCAGAAATTTCGCTTGACACCGGGAATAAAAATATCCAGACTCCGTCTCTGGGAAAATCGCAAAAACCATCGACTCCAAAACCCTGCAGTAGAATCCTCTTTATGAATCCATCTTCAGCCTATTTTGGATTTCAATAAGCGTGACTTCATTTTATCCATGGATGTACTAAGCGGATTCTACTCTAGTATATTTTGCCGCTCTAGGATATATCCACAATATCCAATGGATAGCTGCGCCGTTGGTTTGCAGTGCTTAAAACGATGTTTAGAGCTGAGTAGCGTATAAGGAAATTGCCTGAAAACGCGGAACGGTTAAGTATATACCGTATATGCGAACACTTTACTGTGGTTTCATTCATTTGTTTATTTGGATCTGTGCTTTTCTAGGAAGCCATGTGGTTGCAAGCTCATGTAGAATGAATAAGATACTCTAAAACTCCAAAAACACCTGTGTGAAACTTTTAAAGGTGTTATTCCGGCATTTATGTTTAATTAAATCACTTGGTGTCTTGCAGTTGATGAAAGTGCAATACTGGATGTCCAGTTTTCAGATTTTACTCATTCGCCGCCATCTGGGTTTAGTGAAATTATGGTGGAGCAACAGATTTTTTGAAAAATGGAAACGTACCATACAAGCAAAGTTGTGGTTGCAAGTTATTAGCATTTATGTGTTGGTTAGTTGCTGTTATTGATTGTAATTCCAGTATCACCCGAAAGCATAATGACCAAATCTTGCAATTGCGCCAGGCTTTATGGGTTACGATAAATGAAATGTCTGGTATTTTATTGAACTAAATCAACGATTAATTTGTTCCTATCTGCTAAAAAATGACGCAATATGCAGTTCATATTTTGTTTTAGTCTAATACCAATCTACAGCTTTCGACTGTTAGGCCATCGTGATCCGTATGTGAAGTCACTGTTCATCCTGTGTGATTGACTGGTCATAAATAAGCGTTCCATGTTGGAAGTATCGCAGTAAACACAGCAGTTTGTAACGTTTACACGCGCAATAACTAATTACTTCATAAGGAACAAGCTTGTTTGTGATAAACAGTTGCAAGGTGGTGTGCTCTGCTGATATCTATGCAAATCTTTGGGCTGAGCAGGTCGACACGCGGTGGCTACACAGGCTAATTCCCGTATGTGACGTTTCGTTTGTTGAGAATACGAACACAATTGTGTGATACCATAATGTGACGCTACGCTAGAGTAGTCCATCAAAAATTGTTTTTAACCTTCGAGGGTTGAACTTCAAAAATAAAAACAAGCGGGAACCCCCGCTTAGGTTTTGGCGTTATAAAGATTGTTAAAGTGATTAATATTTGTATTTCATAACACAAACAGCGTCAGTTGTGCGAATAAAACCATTGTTGTAGATCCATTACCTATAGAGCTGTCAACGGAGGCATTTGCATGGGCACTTCTTACCTCTGCACGTCTGATTGCGCAGTTGGGTGCTGAAACGAACATTGTGGTCAGGTAACGTGTCAACAACAGTCAGTCTGGATCGATCACCGTTTCGTGCTTTCTGCCAGGAAATCTGTTAGTGCAGATTTCACAGTTGTTGCTGCTTTTGTTAGTAAAATTTACAAAAAACGATAGCAAGGAATTGTGAAAGCGTGTTGTGTTAAGCCCTCACTCGTGAAAAACGAGTTGAACGATTTGTTCTACCACAACAATTTCTCTTGTGTTTTTGTGTACTATATTCTTCGTTTGTTTTGACCATAGCCATAGAAATCCTTTGGGGTCAGCTGCTGACGATAAAAGAAAGAAAAAAATGGAACTGAGCGAAGCAAGTTAAAATTGACCGTGAGCTGAATTAAGAGTTAAACGATAGAAAATTAACAAACTTAGCCAAAAACTCAAGAAATATTTGAAGGTTTTGCATTTAGTTGAGAAATGTTTGTCAAAGTTATTGCTTTGTTAAATTTGGCATAACATGTTTTTCCATTTTCTATGGCTATGGTTCTCGTGTTCATTATTTTGATAAATTATATTACACGTTTTGTATTGCAGTCACAGCATCTCTTTATATGCAAACTTGCAGCCAACTGAACTTCACTTTTGGTAGTTCTGCAGCCAGTTTGCTTTCTTGGTTGCAATTAAATGGCAGTATCAAGCAGCGTTATTGTAAGAAGTAACTTGATTTTGCAAACCTTGTAATTTGCATCCAGGGTTGTACCTAGAGCGTGGATTTACTGTTGCAACGATTATTACTCGAAAGCTGACTTCAGTTACGAAACATGCTTTTTTGGTGCATAGATTACATTGCAGCAAAATGGCGAGAATGTCTACATATTATCAACATTCATTGTAAAATTCATTATTCATTGCAAAACATGTAAGTTCGTATAGATGATCGTTCATACCTGAGCCTTTTTGCGTTTAGCTTGTAGCTTTCGCACCACACTACTTTCACTGGGGCGGTGGTTCTGGTCTCCCATCTGCAATTGATGTCCCCAGTTCTATATTTTGTAATTTAATGCCGGGCGATTGTATGTTTGGCGTAAATCGGTGGTGTGTTGGTGAAATTTCCAGGGAATTGGTTGATCGAAAATGGTCAAGACGTTTACCCAAGCGCCGAAACTTTGCAAGGAGTTTGGGCAAAATAATTTGTATGCCTTTCGTACCTCTTTTTTGCCTCACTGCACTGTTTGAGTATGAAAAAAAGGCGGAGGATTGAGATTTTGTCACTAATATTGCTACTGCGTATATATTGTTTACTTAAACGACAAACTTGACGAGGATGCCACGCTTTCAGCTCAAATAGAAATCAAATCACGTTGCCTCGATTCTTTGCAGCATGAACTATTTCGTTATTTTGCTGCAAGCACTTCCGCAAAGTTATTTTTTGACGAAACTTTGCGGAAGTGTAAGTTTCTCACTGTCTCTGCAAATTATGCTGACGCCAGTTTGTGTTGCCAAATTTATGGCTATTCAAGTTTGCCTCATTGACCCAAAGCCTTATTGCAATAAGAACCTTTTGTGTAGGGCCGTAGGCGTTTCTTTTGTTTATATTGTGCCTCTGAGTTCATTGCTTTGGGCTTTTGGTTGAATATGCGTGAGTGTTTAAAAGCAATTATAATTATTGCTGAATGCAATACATGATGGGTGTTGTGTTGCTAGTACAGTTGCTTGGAATTCCATCACATAATCAACCCGAAGTTGTGGAAAGCTGTAGACCCTTTAAAGACCGCAGAAGCCGATATATCGTCAGAGACTTTCAGCCATAACTCGCCAGGCGATAGAACTAGAGAGGTGTCCAAACCATCTACGGATTCGGCAAGTCTTCTAGTTTCGATTTTCAAAAACATTTTGATTTGAGTTTTGGATTTTCTCTGGGTGACGTCAATCACGTCATAATGGGGGCATGTTTTCGCCTTTTTGGCCAAATTTACCGTTTCTGGGCGCCAACTCAACGAGCCATTTTTTGGCTCAAGCTTTTTTGGAGATTCGGGTCTTTAGAATCATTCGGGTCTTTAGAGCCCTTCATTGGTTTTCTAGCATATCTGGAGCCAGAGAATATGGTTGTGTAGATAATATTTTTATGAATTTGGTGTTCGGACAAACTTGGCATGCGTCGAATAAATTACTGTAGCTTGATGTAAAAAAAATCGAATCGTCCTTTAAAAGGGTCTTTTGGGTGGAGGGTGCTGGATTGAACCTTGCCTGGGACGCACCGGCAAATTTAAAATGCACAAAGAGCAAAGGATATTTGTTTACGTTTAAACAAATCGTGCCACGGTTGATTGACCAGGATGACGTCATAAGCTATGAGGGGGCGCTGAGAATGGATCTTGCCTGAGGCGCTGGAATGGTTTGCGCCGGCCAGGATATACTTCTTTCTTACAGTAGTTAACCCGTAATGCGACTTGACTACCAAATATTACAGAAATCGCCGACCCCCCCTCACCTTACTGGCTGGACCCGCCCCTGGTTGACAGTAAAATAATCCGGTTCCACCTCACACTGAAATATGCGGAAAATCAATCTTCCAATTTCTGCGGTCTGAATCTTTCACCATCACGACCGCGGTCTGACGAAATTTCACGCATGATCCGAGTAACCACTGGTGCGGTGTGTGTCGTCATAAACAACTCCCACTTTCCCGGTCGTAAAAAAAAACAACACAGCTTATCGTGCATTTGGGAAATATCTAACGTAGGCTAGAGGGCTTCTAACCTATTGTTTAAAACATTCCTGACAGCAAGTTATCTGCTGTACATGTAAAGGAAACGAATTTAATACTAAGTACCCAACTGGGGGCCAGCCAAAAGTCTGGTGGGGCTATGACCAACTCTTAGAATCGCCGTTGGAAACATGATTTAGTGAAGACTCGACATAAACCTACATGGGTAAAAGCGGCGTAGCCAGGAAAAATCAAGAGATGAAAAACAGTAGACTTGTGGGCACCCTAGGCACGATCCATTCCAGCGACCACCCCTCCAATACAAGATACTCAGCACATACATTACGGAAATACGAAGGACGTTTAGAAAAGTTTATTGCATTAATCAAATAGATAGGTTACCAAATTGCGACATCCCATGTCTATAGCAGTCCCGTCGCCATATGGGGGCTTTGGTGGGCTTATCTCCCTAAACAAAGCTCCAAGCCACCCCAAATTGAAATATGAAGCACTATAAATTAGTGGAAATTTTGTCAAATTTGAATGTCAAGCTCCCCCTTCACGAACTATTGATGACTTTCTGACGACGGCCTGTAGTATATGTGAAATTGAAATTAATAGGAAAAATATAACCCTTCTGCAGCAAATCTTAACCTTATGTTATAAACTGCATCGTCGTGTGTTTCGTTCACTTTCATCATATTCATTCCCCTTTGTTGGAGTACGTGAGTCACTTTCTGAACCACACAATTGTGTTTTTTTGCGCCACTTTGGCCCACCGCCCTAAGCAGCCGCCTCGTTGGCCTAATGGTAGCGTCGGCACTGATTGTCGCAGACAACCTTGGGTATTTAGTGTATACCAGGGCTGCGGAGCTCTTGTAAAAATGAAGTGGCTCCGGCTCCGGAGCTCTCTGCTTTCGTAAGCATGGCTCCGGAGCTGTGTTTTTATAACATGGCTCCAGCTCCGGAGCTGTGTTTTTTTATAACATGGCTCCGGCTGTGCTTTGTTAATACACTTTAACAAATTCGGTATTCCTAGTGTCCTTACAGCTAGTGAGCGTGTTATTCCAACATACTTTGAACAAATACTGATACCACTACCAGACCTGGGTAGTCGGAAGGAGTTTGGTCTACAGTGGCCGGAATTGATAAAAATTATTTTCTTTAAATCGGACTTCGGGCTGATCTTCTGCTCGCCGTTTATGACTGTTAGTGCCACAAAAAAGTCCGTAAGCGTCACACTTCGCGCTTTTGCACAAGGAATTATTCTCACAAAATGCGCGAATATTCACTGCGCTGGTGTTGACTGACTTGTTCACACCACACTCGGCAGTAATTCCACAGTTTGATGTGACTAGAACAAGTCCCGACATTAAATAAAAACGCGTTGTGACCTAAAATTCCTGTTAGAACAGATCCTCGGATTTCGCCGCGGGTGGCCAAGTAATTGGTCTCGCAGCATGTGCGAACCATGGCAACTGTCAAGTACGCGAATGATAAATCTGATTTTTGGTCTTCGGTTTTGTTTCTGCTTCTAAAGCTTTGCACGTTGTGATCCAATTAGTTGGCAGTAACTCAGTTACTATCTTCGTCCTTTACACCAGACATATGTGGCCCGCGAGCTTTCTCACTACTGACTGTTGTGTGGATGTAACAGAAGGTAATTTATTTAGAACATGCACAACATCTTTTAATAATAATAATAATGTACAATATTACCGGCGTTAGACAAGACCAGGGTCTCCAAACTACAACCCGCGGGCCAAATCCGGCCTGCACAGACATTTCATCCGGCTCACGAAGACATATTGTCAATAATGAAAAAATAATGTATTTACAAAAATGTAGCCTATTGATTTCGTAGAATGTAACGTATTCCGAAACAATCCTATTACGCAAGATATCCGGTACACGAACTGTTCTGTAGTGGCTCTCTGACAAAAAAGTTTGGAGACCCTGTGTTAGACCGTAGAGAGCTTCTAGATAATAATCAGCATAAATAGGTTTCCCAAACTGAAAGATTTTGCAGTAAAAATGTACTCGGCGTTTAGAAGCACATGAATGTGTGAGAGTGGGCTACATTTTCTACTATGAAGGAAGTCATATCGAATGTCAGGCGAAGCACTGTCAATAATCTCCTACTTGCTACTGCTGACATATTGATATAGGAGCGATAGTGTCAGAGAAGCCTCAACCACAGGCACTGCATTGATTTGTAATACATTTTTAATGCCATTGTGTAATAATTTCGATGACACACTGACTTCACTCGCCTATTTTACTTTTTCTATCTTGTCAAATTGTTTTTTATACACCATTTTATGAGAAGTGGCCCGCGAGTTGTCACGTTTTTGTAAAATGGCCCGTAGGGCAAAAGTAGTTGGACCACACTGCTCTGCACAATAGCAGCGCGGAAGAAATCAGTGAATAACAAAGTTCGCGTGACGAAAGGAGTTGGAATAGACTCGTAATTGCTTGACGTAACAGCGGTAAACAACGAAAGAGTTAAGTTTGGAGTTGGTTGGTAAGCCCAATTGCTTGAGCTTTTTGTTGCTGTGGTTACGGAATATTCAAATAACTTTACTTTAAAAGCCATTTGAGACGATATCATCATGAATGCGTAGTGCGTTTTGCGAGTGTCGCGTAGCCGATGTGTGGAGACTGCAGACCGGGAGAATGCACCTTTCCATTTTTCTTGTTTATTCAAAGTCCTGGACACACAGCGTTATCAATAACATCGGTTACAAAACTCATAGGGGATCTGCTTTAACCAACTATTATCGGCGTTCGGCAATGACTTTCATTGTGGCTATTTTAGACCACTGTTGCCACTTTGTTGCTGCGGATAAGTACTAAATTTCGTGATTAAAAAACACTAGATTCACAAAAAAACTAGATTACAAACACATAGCGGATTTGTCAGATTGCAAGAAAATTGGTGTTGTGCTTAAGAACAAGTGAATGTTTAATGAACATTATATATTTATTTATTTGTATAGGGGAAAAAGTCTAACCATACATACTTGCCATTGCTCCTGAGAAATTCCTTGAGCTCTGAAATGCGAAACTTAGGCCAATGGGGAAATGGCTCCTCTGTTTCATGATTTTCAGCATGGTTACAACCATTTCAAAAACCTATCAAGCTTGAATTTCCCGTTCAGAAATGCGTTGCAATGGAAACAAAGACATTGTGAAACTCACTGTATGGCAAAGCAGGGACAAAGAAAACGGAAGATAGCACCAACCCTTATTTTGTACAGGTCACTGAAGCTTTTAACACATGGCCACAGTGAGTTAGTACCGGTTTACTTACAAACAGATTATATGTTCTTGTGTAATTTAAAATGTAATTAGATAAAATTTTTAGCAAATTACAATTGTACAAAATCAAAAAAGTCTCATTGCAGTTACAATTACACAAAATTGTGTGTAATTGATTACATTCAGGTCACGCATGAAAAAACACTAGAACACGAGATCAAATGCGAAAACACTAGATCTAGTCGAAAAACACTAGGAGTGGCACCACTGTTTTAGACTAACAGCTAGTCAGCTACTACTGACCTGTGTAAATAATCTCGGTGCAATTCACCAATGCGATCGGCATGCGGGCTAGCGTGTCGACTAGCCAGTTGTATGCATCACTGAGCGCTATTGTTTAGTCATAATTCATAATTGACGATAGTAAGGTGCTTTAAGCCGTGAGCCAGTTCATAGAGCCTTGTTTTTCTGGACGCTTAGCAAAGTGTTGGATGATGCATCTCAGAAAGTGCCCGGAGCTGCTAAAAAATTAACCTCCGGCTCCAGCTAAATTTTAAAAGCAGCTCCGGCTCCGGCTAAATTTTGCAAACAGCTCCGGCTCCGCAGCCCTGGTATATACCGTATCGTGGTCCAACAATTTTTGACCTACGGGCCATTTTACAAAAACGTGACAACTCGCGGGCCACTTCAAATGAAATGATGTATGAAACAACAGTTGAAACTAACAAAGGGAAGAAAAGTGAGTGCGTCATTCAAATTATTACACAATAGCAATTTATCACAAATCCTTGTCAGCAGGATGCCTGTGGTCGGGGTTTCTCTGACACTATCGTTCCTATATCAATACCAGCTTGGGGAGGCCCGAGGAAAGACTGAAAAGGGCCCTCTGATGACGTCATCATACTCAGCTAACCGTGACAAGCACTTTTGATAAAGCCTAAGATATGGCCACCCAAGGATACGTTCCTGAGACTACGCCATAACTGACATAGCAGGAGGAAATGCAAAAGGGTGTAGGGCCTACATGATACACAACTTTGAAAATACTGCAAGTTGGGAAGACAAGGCTGGCAACACAAAAGGTAGGCAATAGCAAGTTGGCATCGCCCCCACATATAATTTTGCACCCCATTTCTCGGCATTCACCATCAATAAACTACAAAGTTTACCCCTTTGAAAGTTTCACACTTTCCCCCTTTGAAAATATGCTTGGAAGTTGGTATCTTGAATTTGTTCACATCCACGTCTTTATGGGAATCCATGAAACTATAGACAACAACCAAGAAGATTGAAAACACCACATTTGTTTTAAATTTCATCCTTTTAACTCCAAGAACATAGCATACAAAAGCACCAACCTGAGACTTTTTTTAAAAGCTTTGAGGCTGGATGAGTTAAGGCTGCCATCATCTTGCGTTGACACTAGTTGTTTGAAATATGTGCAAAAGTAGGAAATAATTCATCCTCATCGCAAACATTTATACTGCAGCAAGTAGCCTACACAGTTTATTAAATCTGTGCTGAGAAAAAAAAACGGACGGTTCAAGTTTATACTGGCTAAGAGCTGGCCAAAAAATTTAACATCACCTACCAGGTCTACCTTAAACCAACCATGTACTAGTCAGCTTCAAATAACCTCTGACTTCAAGCATAGGCTAAATTCAAATCACGTGAAATATCTGTAGAAAAAATGAGCACTCATAATACTCGAAAAATGCCATTTCGGTCTTTCGCCAATCTTATATGACACGGCGCTCGTCTTTGTTAACACTGATCAGCTATTGTGCCATTGTGTTTTCATTTGCTCTAATTTTCGCTAATGATTGGTTTACTGCATGCGATGGCTTTTATGGTGCTTCTGCTTTTTGGCTGAGTCATATGAAACAATAAACCATTACCATTTCTGCTACGTGATAAGATACATGAATGTAGCCTTGCTTATTAATAGTCTGCAGCACAACAGCAATAATACAAAATTATTTGTATAACTAAGAAGAAAATGTCGTATAAACTTAAAGATGTAGTGTGGTGCCTGCTATAACAGTTGCATGTTATTCTTATTTTCTGATGGAAACGTTCGCTAAGGTACAACATCACAAGAAATGAGAAATTTGTCTAACCTTTTCAACTCAGAGGCATAAAAAAGAAATGCTTGGATAAAAATATGAATGTTCTAAAATCTAAAGCATGCATTTATAAACTTCATTTTTACGAAAGTTGAGTTTTTGTGAATGGCACATCTGCTTATGCAATAGACAGACATAGCTACTATTAACAACTTGGTTGCTTGAAGCTGCACTCCAAATACTTCAACCTCCAAAAATCACCATTTGGTATAAACAGTTATTATAGGTTTAAATATTTGCTCTTATTTGATAGGGTCTTTTGAGAACTCTTTGCAAGAAGTTTTAACCCACAATTTTTAGGTATAGAAGTTGGTTTGAAGCTTTTCTTTATTTGCTCATTGGAGATGGTGGTGGGGCCCCTTTGAAAGTATAGTAATTACACATTGCAGTTCCTGTTAGGGGTCCATTTGAAAGGAAGGTACTTACACATTAAAGTTGCGATTTGCGTCCCCTTTCAAAGGATATTACTTACACGTTACAGTTGCTGGCCCCTTTAAAAGCAAGGTACTTGTACATTAAAGTTGCTCTTGGGGGCCCCTTTGAAAGCAGCGTACAGTAAACCTCGGTTAATCCGAACTTCGCCAAAACTGGTGGCACGAATGATTTCAAACGTTTTTCTTTATAAAAATCTTTGGTTTATCCGAATTTTTTAATCCAAATCTTCACCAATACCGGATAAAATTTGCTCTTTTCACATTTTGTAATCCGGATTTTTGTCTCTAGGAAAGATTCGGCAGCTTTCAGGCGCAACACAAGCGTGCTCAAAATAACCAACGAGAGTAGTATAGTATTATGATAACAACAGCCGCACCTGCGTGCAGCATTTTACTAATCGTAGAGATGAATATTGCGTCACACACGGGCATGGCTTATGTTGAAAATAACGCTCAAGGCATGCCGTCGCACCCCGGTTTCAGTCTATTAATCAGTGTCGTGTTACAGGCACGTGATACCTGCATTTTAGAAATGTCCCCCAAGAGCACTGGTTAATTAACGCAGACTGTTCAAGGCACGCCCGAAATTACAATTAAGAAAATCAGATCCGCCCGTTTCACTCGACCCGCTCAGTTCAAATGTACAAAAATATTGTATTCACTCATGGTTTTATTAGTATAGCTTTAAGCAAGGCGCAGCTACTTTCACCTGCATCATAAATGCACAGCATGAACATAAACAGGGGTTATAACACGAGTTCAGGGGTTTTAATAATAAATTTTTAATGTAGAGAGAGTGACCCGAATTATCATAGGACATCAGGGATAAAACAAGCTACTAGGCTATCATTCCCTGGTTAAGGTTTAGTCCATTGGCATGCTCATTTGGACTAATTCTGCTTGAGGTACCCGCTACTGTTTTAGTTGTTGAGCTTGGGGTGCCCACTGCTCAACTAACTGCTTCTTGGACCGAGGTCGAAGCAGACTGACTCAAGTCAAATTTTCTAGGCCTGAGATCGACTCAGTGTGTCGTACTCTATCACGTGACCTGATTGTCTTGTGTGACGTCGGTGTCTCGTGACTTACGCATCACGAATAGTCCTTAGTTTATTCTATTATGCGTCTTAAGCGTTTTAGCTCAAGAGCGACACTAGTGGTCACGTTCTCGTTGCATGTTTACGTCAAGTCCGAAACTCAAGTCACAATTGTCCACAATAAGTGACATTAAACTTCAAGGTCTTCTTCTTGACTGTTTTTTCCCCATCCTTGATGTCACTTATTGGCTGTTTTCCGGAGTCTGAGAATGTTTCATGTTGAGATTGCAACGCAAACTCAACATTCATTCTCATTCTGTAGAATTGAAGATGTCGGATGTCTTGAAAACTTAATAGAGGCAATCTTTGAAAATTCTGATAGAAATTAGGCAATCCGCTTTAACGGAGGCATCCGTGATTAAATGACCACTATCCGACGCAGATTCCTTTTGTAAAGAAGAAGCTGTCATGGTTTCTCTCCATATGGAAATCTCGAATAGTATCGAAAATTGAAATGTTGTTGTCTTGTAAGGTATTTAAAATTAGGTCACCAATTGATGATGTGAGGTCGTACTAAGATCACTCCCGGACTTCGTACATTAATAAATGTAGTCTTCATGGAAGTCATTGTCGAACTTGCATCCATATATAAAATATGTAAAGCTGATTTAAAAACATAATAAAGTACAAAAATAGTTTTACGAGAACCTTTTATTTTTTTGACAAGGTACTTAGATCTTCTTCTGAAGGATGTTACCTCGCATACAAAAATCAATTTATGTAATGTTTTTGACAAGATTGAAGGTGGACTGGAAAATTTCCAAACAATAAAACGAAATGCAACTGCATCACTTAGTTTTTCCTTCAGATACCAAATTTATCCTGTTTTGTAAAACAACACGCTTTCTGCCAAAACATTCAGTCAATATCTCTTGACTGATGATTTTACACGGTTGTGAAGTTTCACAATACCCTGATAATACGTATAAGACTGTCATGAACATTTTATAATCTATCCACTTGAGACGATTATAAAAAGGACATTATGGATTGAAATTTTTATTCTATTCCTTTGATTAACCAATCTTCCTCATCTAGGGTATCCTCCATGTTGAAAAATCAGAAAGGTCCATTCACAAGGTCCAAAAAACATTGTGAGTACAATTATCAAAGTGGCATATACCTTTGAACTTTACGGTTTTCACCAAATTTCAGTGAATAATTAAAATTCAATATTATACAAATGCTTCAATGTTCTTACCAGATGTTACCATTATCTCACTCTTCATATTTTTGAGATAGGTGGCCATTCTGAGTATGGTCACTGCGGAGCTTGTAAACTTTAACTGAGGTGTTCCTTGGAGGTATTGCTAGTTGATCCTCTTGATATTTTCAGATTGCAATATGAACAGCTGTAATGGGATGAAGAATCTGGTGACTAATGGCCAGCACAGTCTGATTTTGATGCTTTGTTTCCAATTCTTCATTGCTGAATAGAAGATAAGTCCACATCACTTGTAAGGGACATTGTGGAAAGTCGAAACACAAAGATTTAATTGCATCTAGCACCCAATCTATCTGCTCAGTGAGAGAGTTATCTTCTTGTAAATCAGCTGTTACCAAGCTCAACTCAGCATCTGAAACCCCAAGATTTCTTAGGCAGTTTTCAAACCAGTCTTTTGTATTTGGATCAAATAAATCCGCTTCCCCACTTGACAAGAACAGTCCATCCTCACTCTCTGCAAATGGTTCGAGGTCAAAACAACAACTGGCTCTTTTACCGTTATATCGCCAAGCTTGATTCCTTCTGAGATCAATTTTTCTACGCAAGCTTTGGAAGCCTTGATCGACATTATAACTCTATCTACTACTCTTAAGTACTAAAGATGTTCTTTCTCTAATATATAAGTTAAAAATGCAATTTACAGTTGTTTGACTAAACACTGTCAAAAGGCTTAAGCAAAAATTTCAATCAAACACCAATTTAAGCGATGTAGAATCCATCTCATATCTTGCATATACCCCCAGTTAAACGAATCCCACTGAAACTGCCTATGGTAGCTATAATGTATATATTCTGATGTTTTAAATTATTCGCACAACGCTAACACACAAGTGTCAAAGTATTTATTAATTCTATACATCAATTATGAATATATGTTGTGTTCCCGTTTTCTTGCTCTCAACTTACAGTTCACAACTGTTTTTGAAATTTTTGTAAGTTCTAAAACGCTATACTGATGTCAGCGGTCATGTGACAATCATGTGATCACTAGTTATCCAGACGACCTCAGTGCCCTCTACAACTGGTAATATCGGTCACCACAATGAAGTCATTTTAGCACATTCACAATTAACAACAACAGGTATTTGTTACTTCGGAGACCCATCACGAGTAAAAGCAACAATCTCAAATAATCAACAAGATATGTATAGAAATATTTCATAATTCTACAGCAGGAATGCTACGAACAACTTTTAATTACTGTAGTGCTGGATTAGCTAACAACATCTCTTGAGCACAAACAACTAGGCTACCTAGACTCCTCAACTGCAATACCCACTATATTGCAAATTTTTCCAATAAACGAGACCCTCAAAAATATCGCGACATATAAAGTGAGTTAATCTAATTAAATTTTTGAGTTGTTTCGGCGATTACTCTACTACATCAAAGTCCAGTTTCCATCGTTAACATGTGACAATGTCAGCTTTCTATTCTTTTTCTCCGAGATTATGAGAAACTATTCAAAATTTCGAAGTAAGCACATATCTTAGTTTCCATAATGCAGGTCACTCAGTGTGTGGTTAGTCTTTAAGCTGTCATACATCTACAAAATGCTCGACCTCCTTTACTAGAGATCTACTTACTTTCAACTTTAGTTTCACACAATGTCCTAAATAACGGCGCTATTTACAAATTAATCATGGTATGGATATACTCATAAGTATTTTCTGTTATAGGTAGGTTTACCAAAAATCCCCAAAGCCAAATAACTTGCCAGCGATAATAGTTAATATTTACAAATCCAAGAAGCGGTCTATAGAATTGAAAAGACTCTCGAAATTTGCCATACAACGTTCGCTTGAACACTGAAAATAACACTGGATTGGCATCCAAAATTTCTAATTCTAAATTGTTCTCCTAGAGATGAGCTTGTAACACAATTATCGGACATTGCCTCCAATCAAAGCTCACACTTCTGATTACTTGTAGCGCACAAGCTGCCTTGTCGGTCAACAAACTTTCCGCTTCGAGACTTAACACAACTGTTTTAGCTTCAGCCTCAGTACAACCAATGTCTTGTAAACAGTTCAAAATTGAAATCTTTAAACTTGAATCAGCTAAGTCAGCTTCAATGACTTGACACACTTGATCCACTTTATCATTACGAATTTGAGCAGATGTCAAAACAGCAGTGGGAATCATTTCTGCAATTTCGGAGGTACTAATCCCTTCCATAAGCAACTTTTCTACACCTGTTCTAGTGACTTTCACTGCCATTATAGTTTTATCTGTTGCAAACGAATCTAAACAAAAATATTTACGGCTTAACATATTCCCACCTGTCAGTTTCACTGTTGTATTGTGGTCCTTTTAACACAGGTAATCATACTCATTGTTAGGCTGGGGTGTCAATATTGCTTTGCGCACCTGTTCATATGTTTGATCATCAGTTAATCTACGCTTTATCATGATCTACATTGCATTGGTTTGCCAAATGAAGTGGGCAGGAACAAGAAGAGCTAACCAAGGGTGATACTGTTTGTTCAAACGTCGGTACAACTTATTGCGATAAATTTCAAATAGTTCTGGATCTGTCTTTACATAGTCAGAATCTAAACCAATAGCCTTTAATTCATCACTCAGCACTACTTCTGGGTCTTGAATCCAATTAAACGCAAATTACATAAGACTCTGAAACATCTTGCATTTGCATCTGCGACATTTCTACTGTTACTTTGTATCCCTAACCACTCTGAAAAACAAATAGAAATTTTCACAAACTTACCACTTCACTCAGTTCTTTACCAATCTTTCTAATAGATGTCTGTTCTAGTGACTTTGTACTCCATTGTAAGTCACGCCTATTCTTTCTTGTTTTCAGAATACAAAACTCTGTTCTGTCTATTTCTCCTAACTTCTGTGCTAAGTCAAATTTTACAGCATAGTGTTGGGCATCCCAGGCTTAAGTAAAAACGAGAAAATTGTAAGTGGTTTCACTCTCCCCTCACAATATAAGAAAAGCCAAACGTGGCTGGCACCCATTGGTTATTTCAAAGTCAAACAGAGGTAGTACTTTTTATTTGAGGCACTACCTCACTGGTGACTGGTTTCTTACAGGCACGTGATGCCTTCATTTTAGAATAGTCCCCTAAGAGCACTGCTTAATTAACGAAGACTATTCAAGGCGCGCCCGAAATTATAATTAAGAAAATCAGATTCGCCCGTTTCGCTTGACACGCTCAGTTTAAATGTACAAAAATGCTGTATTCACCAGTGGCGACTGTAGAATTAAAAAAGTGGGGGCAGCACTGCGGGGACAAGGAAAAAGTATGGGGACCAACATAAATGTCTATCTTGCATGGTGATTTTTCATTGTTTTGAAGATTAAGTTGCTATGATTAACCCTATCAAACCTAACATAGGCTTGTAAATATCATTAAATATGAACTAGCGTTATTATTCACTAGAGACACCTAAATGCCACTGTAGATGCAATCACACACGTGTACTGCTATCAAAGGCGCAGCCAGGGGGGGTGCTGAAGGGGCTCAAGCACCCCCCTTAGCGATCAGAATATTGATGTTTATTTCTTAGTTTTTCATCAACATTGTACTGTAAGTCGAGATCAGGTGCATTGCAAAATGTTCTTTGGCAGTACCACAGGCGTAGCAACACATTCGTTATCAAACCAAGCGGTTATGAATTTTCGAGATTTGAGAAATGTTGAA
>Ga0210059_1003760_pt1 | contig 24419 bp, 10 predicted proteins | sample Ectturendosymbi2_FD_188042 | JGI IMG/M metagenome (GOLD analysis project Ga0210059, IMG submission 188042) | Ecteinascidia turbinata endosymbiont from Florida, USA - Sample 2 (SPAdes) (version 2) | ecosystem: Host-associated > Tunicates > Ascidians > Unclassified | place: Key West, Florida...
AGGCAAAATTTTGGGGGCAGTTGCCCCCCTGGAACCCCCTAGCTCCGCCCCTGCTTGTGGGAAAACGTCTTAATGGTTAAGGCTAAGTTCTGACATGTGAGTGAATACGGAGGACAAAGCTATATTTGCTGTGGCGAGTTTTCATAATTCATCTGGTCGATTTTGCAAAACCTTCGTTATGTTCCAACTGTAGTAAGTTCGTAGTCGTGCTCACATACAAGTCTACTTAATTGTCCGGTTTGTGTAGCAAGGTTTTATTGATCGCTTTGGACGATATCCCAGACGTTTGCAGCTCTTGTTTCTAAGTCAGGGTTTCTCAAACGGGGCCCTCGTCCCCCTTGGGGGCCACGAGCAGAGGCCAAAACTAGGTATTTTTATTGATGAGCAGGGGACAACAAGTGTTGTTAGTCTTTTGAAGGGGGCCACGGCACATGAAAGTTTGAGAACCACTATTCTAAGTGATACTGACAAGTCTTGCTAGCTGATCCCGCAATCAGGGGGAAAGCAACCGGAAAATACCCCCCGAAATTTTCAAAAACATATTCAGTTGTTAGGTCAGTTGAATATATCATCGGGGTGCGTCCCTGCTTGCTAAGTACAAGAAAGTCATGGTTTGTGGTTTCGTTGAAAACCATGGCAATCCAATGCTTCTTTCTTTACAGATCATTGCAATGCTCACTTAAGAAGAAATGTCCTTCATTGAAAATCTGCAGATAGCGCACTGTGCAAATTGTCGTAATACACTTTGACTTCTGGGTTAATTCAAGCGGTTTGCAAAAAATAGCTGATTCGCACGTGGCTTTGCGCGGGAATATATCCGCTCCTGTTTGGGTTACGGACCTGGTTGAAGCGTCAAAAGACGCAGCAAGTCTTGTAGGTTGCACTCGCAAAAAAAATTTTTGCTTGGAGGGTTCGGTTTTTTGTTAGTGACGTCATAAGTGGAGGGCTTTTTGGCCATCTTGGCCAACTTCACCTGGCCCTGGGCGCCAACCGTTAGATGGTAGTATTTCGCCGAAGGTTTTATTGGATTCTAGGCTACAATCCAAGTCTTTTCATACTTTGGATGACCTGCTGGGGTTTCGGGTTCAAACGTTATAATCTAAGTTAGCAAAAATTTTTGACTAATTAGATAATTAATTAATTTTACTTATTTACGATCATAACTTTTGAACCAGAAACGCAAGGAAGTCGATCAAAGGCTCAAAAGACTCGGACTCGAGCCTAGTTTCCAATGAAAACTTCAGCGAAAGACTTTGGCCTAACGGTTGGGCCCTAGGCCAGGCAACATGAGCCAAAATGACCCAAAAACTACTTCACTTATGACGTCACTCACAAAAAATCTGCACCCCCACCCAAAAATTTTTTTCGAGTGAAATCTAGAAGACTGGCCGATCCGTTTGAGCCCTTAAACAGCTCTCTCGCGCAATCGGCGGAGGAGCTATGGCGTTGGTAAGGCAACTGACAACTGCTGGTTTTAGGCCGAAATCGAAGTACGAATATATCGTACCCCGGCTCTCAAAGTGCCCAATATACCTGGCTACTGCTGCCAACGATGCGTTTTTTGTGATTGTTACCGTAACAGCGGGCATTTTTGTTGTAGTGTAGAAATAATAAAGCGTTTTGTGAAGGTCCTTTTGCATTGCATCGTCAGCAATGTTCCCTCTAAGGTGCGCAAGTACTCAGGACCACCAGAGCTGTTGCGCAGTGAAATCTCATTCTCGCGCAGGCGCGTAGCCAGGGAGGGGTAACGGGAGCAGTGCCCCCAGCCCAATTCCGAACGTTGCACCGAAACTTTCAGGGTAATCAAGGTTTTGATGCGTAAGCCAAAGAAGTGCTTCAGTGCAAATCAACGACACTGCTTACGGAACCTATTACATCAGCCTGTAGTCGAACCTGATCAAAGCACTAAGTTTTACCAATTGTCCATAATTAATTAAACGTTGTGTACATGAGGGTCGGAAAATGTTATCCAGGGCGGGCAATAGTAGTTTTTTCAAGTGAAGCGAAGGATTTTTCTAGGGGGGGCCATTGACCATTTTTTCCACTCGAAACCAAGAAAGCAACCTTTTTGTTAAAATTTTGATAGGAAAATGTCAAATTCTTCCAAGACCCCCTTCTAACCCTCCCCTTTCGACGCTCAATTTTGTGTTTACAGGCCCATACACAGCTTGGGACACCAGGGGGGCGAAGAGTTTTCTGAGAGGAGGACCAATGTTTTAAACTATGTGCAATAGTTTTAAAATATGTTCAACACATTTTTGCAGGGGGGTAGAAAAATTTTCTCGGGAGGCGCTTCAGTTACGAGCCTGTCTGCATATAACATTGTAAATGTTAGAGAATTCATATCATGGCTGGCATTTACCTGAGGTTAAGCTCCGTGTGCAAGTTGGTAATAATGAAATACAAACTTGTGTATGCTGGTAATCACTTACCGAAAGAAAAACAAGGAGTAACGCTTTTCGCAGGTGTTTCTGGAGTACCACCTTGCTGTATGTCACCTAATGGTGATCTAAACTTCATTTCAATACCATCGCAAAAATTCTCTGTTAACCCTACCGTGCTACAAATATAGTATTACTTTTGTCTGTAGCATCAGCCGTAACCTTAAGTGGAGATCGTATATTTTTAGTTTTTGTACAATTTTAAAGTAAATATCGGCAATGTACGTTTTACATGCCTTGCAGCTCAAACTTTGGCTGAAAAACAATCCAGTGTCAAAGTCTTATTTATTACGCAAATAGGCCATAAACCACGGGCCTCAAACTCAAAACGAGGGCCAAACGAGGGCTTAAAAAAGAAACAGGGCCACATTTTAACTATTCTAGAGCTGCAATATGACGCTGACGCAAAAAAGGACGTACCTGAAACTTACTAGAAACAGCTTTTGCATCTTTTTTCCTGCGAATGATATCGTGAGTTATAGGGAGTTTATTTTTAGCCCTCTCCATGTTCGTTTAAAACAGCTATGTCCAACCTGTGGCCCAGTCGAAGGTTTTGTGCAGCCCATTTTCAGTTTAGCTGCAGTGATAAGTATTCTACATACTGACCACTTCTTATTTTAAGATTCGAACGCATTCAGTACATTAGCTTAAGCTAAATTTAGTCTGCTAAGATCAAAGTATGCCATTCAATGTGCGACCCACACTAATATGCCACTCATTATGCGGCTCTGGTTAAGATAATGACATAATTTTTTGCTCAGTAAGTCATTTGGGTTGGACATAGCTGGTTTAAAATAAACTTGTTGGCACGCTGGCCGAGCACTTTTAAACACCGGTGAGTAAACAAAATAACTTAAATGTTAATTATTTCAAAATTCCCAAAAAGCATCGCGGACTGCACAAAATGCCCTCGCAGGCGACATGCGGCCCGCGTGTTGGAGACTCCAGAATTCATTCTAGATATTTAGTTGTTACGATTAAGCATGCATTGCGCCGGTTCAATCACAATCATGTAGAGTGTTAATGTTTTCATCAATGATTTCACATTAACATGCCGGCGAAAAAAAGTTTTGTCAAGTAATCGTAGTCTGACCTGCACATAGTCTTGAAAGTGTTTCAACTTTCATCTGATATTAAACCCTGTCCTACAGTAAATTTGAAATTATTCAACTGCAACGGGTAGACTCAGCAGCAAAAGCTAACGTAAATAGGAAGAAGCTTTTTTTGCAAGTGCTAAGGACATTGACACTGCCATCACTTACAGATAGTTTGCAATCTCTTCTCTTGATAAAGCGCCATGTGACTAAAATGAAACTAAGTTGACTTTTTTTTCAGTCGATTGGATTTTGTTATTTAAACACCCATGGATAAAAAAAGCTTCAACCGCTTACGCTAAAATGTCTAGAGTACCGGTTCCCAAACTTTTTTGAGCGTTCCCCAAACCTGAGTTTGGTGAACACGCCTCAAACAACGACCCAATCCTTAGTAGGCCTATTGGGGATTTTTGACAGTAAGTTGCTAAGTTTGTTTTTAATGTCAGCATTCCACTCTTTCCTCAGTACGTGCTTATGCTACAGACAAAGACAAGCAATGGTAATGTTGAAAATACATAACTCCGGTTTGGATCGCCTCGGCATGGCCCATTTTTTGACACTTCGCCACTGTTATTTCGGTTTCGACCCATACTTTGGGAGCCTCTGGGCTAGATCAAATAGCCGACCGTTGTGTTAAGCTGCGGCGACAAGTATTATTAACTTCACTCCAGAGCCGTGGTGAGAATCGATTGTGGCTTCGTTTCCGCAAATACACAACCATTTTAACATTTTGTATAGAGAGGGTGGGTGAAACATACGCAAGTTTGTAACTATTGCATTTCATAAGCGTTTAATGAAATAAAATCCAAACATTTTTCAAATGCGTTAGGTATTCTAGCCTTTGCGTTATCAGCTGCATACGTCAATCAGTCGCTCAAAAATTGGATAAGATCCACGTGTTTTATGCGCGCAAGTTTTGTAGACCAACTTCGGGAGTCCGTGTCTTGAAGCAAAGTTGCTACTCGGCGTCGATTGAATTTGTGTTGGTGTATATCAGAAGCGCGTAAATATAGAAAACGCAATCATAATGACGGTCACAATGACTTCTTGCTCAACTGCAATATTGGCTGTAAAACGCATACTGCAAATCTTGCTCTTTAAACCATCAAGATTTTCACTATCGGTCTTGCATAAACGTTTTATAAGCAAATGGTGGCTCTCATCCAAAATAGAAACGTTGAAATGTACTAAAAACAAACTTGAAAAATTTGTCAATTCAATGAAGATTGACTTCTATTTGGCGGCTTGAACATAATTATTCAGAATAATAGCGCCAGAAAAATGCACCTTTTGTGGGTGATGCTTTAAAAACAAGGGGCATTATATATTTAAATGTTGAGACTTCGTTGTTGTTTGCCCCCCGCCATCAAAATTTCTGGCTACGTGCCTGCCAGGGGCCGACCATAAAAGTGCCGCCCTTTCTACCCCTCCAATTTGCCTACAAAAATTTTAAATGGAAGTTCATGTTTCGTGCTAATTTAAAGATATAAGGATTATTAAAGCATCTTCAAAATCGCAATCAAACAAATTGAAATGTGTCTTGTTTTTGATTGTAGATTATAATTCTTGCTTTTTCTGCTTGTCGCCACCGTTCTCATCATTTATTTTTCTCTTTTTTGCTTTCTTGGCATGGGCATATACGAACCCCACATGTTTCGCCAAACTTTCCTCCCTGTTGGTTTTTAAAGCTCCGGTAAGCTCACCGCATGACATTTTAAGTTTGCTCTTTCCAGGGGATGAAACGGAAAAATTAAGGGATGTGATGGCGGCATACCTACTTTACAAATGTGAAGATTTATGTCTGTTAAAATTTCGTGTAGTATCCCCGTCTTTAACTAAAAATGGTATATATACTGCCTATAGCAGGCTATAGGCTATAATCAATCTGATAATATAATCTCAGCGATGTAAAGAACGTTTCACTGTTCACTTCACGTTTCAGTAGTGGTTCAATCCTCTTAGAATGTATAGAAGACTTCAAACGTTAACTCTGTGGGCACTTGCGCGGAGCCTTTCACAGGTGCAGGGACCCATTCTGTAAAAACATCTTAAACAAGTTTAACAGGCTATGGTTGACAAGCGCTTGCTTGCAGCCTTCACCGTGACCTGCGCACTTGGTTTAGCTGTTGTGTTGGACCTTTTCCAATTACACGTGCATAGTGTTATTGCTTGCTTTTGTTCGTTACCAACAGAATCATCACCAGAAGGTGATGATGTAGTCTTCAATTGGGAGACTACGTTTGTGCAGGGGGACTGACATTCTGAAATTTGTCAAAAAATCCACTGATTTATAATGCTTCATATTTCAAATTTTGGGGACTTGTAGCATTTTTGGGGGGCTAAGCCCACCACAGCCCTCGTGGCGACGGGACTGGTTATCAACAGACGTTTATTTCGAAAACTGTATTACCAAACCATGCCAGCTGGGACATAGGCCTTTTGGATGCTCAGCAGTGATTACAACCTCTTACGTTCGACGGTTATTGCGATGAACAACTTTATTCAGAGCAGCCATTGCCAAGCTGTGCAACCATTTCGATTAACTCTCTTTTTAATAAAAGCGTTAACCACAATCATATCTAAACACATCGTTTATCCTTGCATTAGGTTTTCAGACGAAGGTTCTTGCCTCAAATTCATCAAATTGAGAGCAACACCTTTTTTCAGCTTTTCTTCTTAAAATGACTCTTTCTATGACTGCCAATGTTTAAAGTGTACCGTTGAACAAAGGCGACTTCACGAAAACCACGTTGTCTGTCGGCTGGCTCTTATTCACTCTACTTGCAGTTGAAACCTGTACGTAAAACCTGCGTAAAGGAGATGATTCCCATCACTCTTGAGCATTTGACGTGTTTAGGAAGGAGACTAGAAGACTATTTTCCCTCAAACAATGTTGATGAATTTGATTGGATTCTTAATCCTTTTGTGAAGATGACAGACTCTAACTTCGAAATGTGTGAAGAGAAAGGTCGGATTTGTGAGAGGCATACCCTCAATTCTTCCACAACGCTCTGAAGCCTTTCTCACGTTTTTTATTTTTAATATTGTTTAGGATAGAAAACCTAAGAAAGAATTAGCATCCCTCTCCAGCGATCGTGGTCTTAAAATGAACCACGTGGAGGTTCCACCGGGCGCATTTTTGATTTCTACTATGCAAGAGTATCCATATATTGCTAAGAAAGCCATCAAAGTTGTGCTGCAATTTTCTACATCTTACTTGTGTGAACTTAGGTTTTCTATCCAAAACAATATTAAAAATAAAAAACATGAGAAAGGCTTCAGAGCGTTGAGGAAGAATTGAGGGTATGTCTCTCACAAATCCGACTTAATATTGCAGCAGTAGTAAAAAAATCCCGAGTTCATGTTTAACACTAGTTCTTGCACCATTTCAAAGGATGTGGGGAAGCTTCATTTACGTAAGTAAAATTATACTCGTAATTTAACTTTTAAATTATCACCCGACCACTTGGAATATTGGTAAATGTAGGATTTAGTGTTCTTTATGATCACTTCTCTATTTTCAATATCACTTAATATTTTTCGTATATAAGAAATGCAAAAATTCTGGATGTACATTGCCATTTGCAAATATTATTCAAAATAAACTTGGTAGCAGGTACGTGTTGTGTAAAATGGCACTACAGTGATTTTGACAGCAGGGATGCCGCGAAATTTTTTCAGCCTTGAAACTGTGCCGACATGTAAAAAAGTTTGGGAACCACTGGGTAGATTGTATGATCCAGCTTTGATGAGAACAGAAAGGGACAAAACAGCGAGAGCTCACTTTGAAAAATTCATTCACGACTCTGCTTCCATAAAGGCAAAGTGTTGTTTTAATTATCACTTGTGTGTGTGATTTAACCAGAAAAGGCTGGATATATAGTTATGTTTCCATGGAATTGTATGTTTTCAAACACAAGTGATGCATGGATTGCATTAAATTAAAGGCAGTGTCTAGCCGTACGGCGCCGTATGGCTAGCTTCTGGGGCTAACCGTACGGCACTCTGAACAGCTAACCCTAACCCTAACCCTAACCCTAACACTAACCCTAACACTAACCCTAACGCTAACCCTAACACTAACCCTAACACTAACCCTAACACGCTTCAGCGCAAAGATGCTCTTCACCGCTCTTCTCAACGACAACCATGTCGCACCGCTGCGCACCACTACTTCCACCAATCACAGTGCGACATGATGAGAGTGCCGTACGGCTAGCCCCCAGAAGCTAGCCATACGGCGCCGTACGGCTAGACACTTCCTAAATTAAATAATTTACTGTCCAGGCAATTCAAATTAAATGTGTTCCATTTTCAAAGAACTTGTCGTTTGCAGTTGCAATTGAAGAATGTGTTGTTTGATTTTTTTTGTAAGATATATTTAATATTTTTAATAGGCAGTGTCTATTTTGCTGCCAAGATGGCAGCGACAACAGCCTAGGCTTGGCAGAAATGAAGTAAACAAAAGGTAAACCCCAAACCTAACCTTAACCCTAACAGTAGCCCTAACCTAATGTTAACACTAACGCAAACCGTAACCCTAACCCTTAACCCCCAACGCTAACCTAACACCTAAGCATACACTGTGGAAAGTTTTGAGCAAACAAAAAAAGTAAGTCGCCAAGTTGAGAGTCAAACCGAAAAGCAATGGCATACCAGGTGTGAAGCATTACTGCTACGCTACAAGCAGCATGCCGATTACATGCCAGACATATGTTTTTATTCGAACTGCGTCATGCCACGATTCATACTGAACGTTTGACTTGCGGCACAATACAATAGCTCCAGCCGATCTGTTGCTGCCAGCATCGATCTTGGTGGTAAAATAGACACTACCTTTTAATTATTATTATTAAACTAAGGGTGTTATAAAAATGAATTATTGCATTTAAACTTTGCCATGGGTGCCTCTTTGCATAGATACGCCACTGAGTGTGGTCAATGTGCCTGAGTGAATAACTTAATCAAGCAACTCCTGCGCAGGCTTATTTTCACACAGCATAGAAATACATGGCTCTCTCGAATAAGTCTGCAGACTTGTTGGAATAGCTCACGTTTTCGTTAAGGTTTAGCGTAGCTCTGACTTCTTAGTAAGCACTAAGTGCAAAGCTATTCTGTGGCGAGTTTTCATAATTAGGCTAATTCATCTGCTCAGTTTTTTAAGCCTGCATGTTCATGTTGTTCTAACTTTAGTAACTTGTCTGATAGTCATGTCAACATAGCCTAGTTTTGCTTCTCATTGCTTGAAACAGTTTAGCGAGAGTGCCTAATTTCCTTGTTGTTTCACCGTTCATGTTTTTTTGACAGTTGATTATTCTTAAATTATGACTTGTAGGAAGTGCTCAAAGGCAGTTCACGAAAAAAAGCATTTCTGATAACCAAAGTAAGTGCAGAAAACATTTCAGATGAAAGATTGAGAATTTAGGTTAAACCAGCACAGACTTGATGCAGTTACGAAACGTGAAAGCATTTCTGATAGCTGAGATACAGATCAAAATTTAAAACAAAAGGTTGAGAATTGAGGTTCAGCCATCACAGACTATTGGGTTAGAAAGGGTAAAGCATTTTTTGAATGTACATGATGTGCATTGCACCATCAGCAACCTGAAAAGAATAAGCAAAATGTCGAGATTGTCCCCTCTGAAAAAATTTCTGCAGTTGCCTATGATCTTGACAGATGTGGAGTGTCAAAAACTCTACTGAAGCAAACGCCACACTTTTCATGCAGAAATCTGCAGTCCCAAAGCCAAACTGAAAGGTGTGAATAAGTTCAAAACAAAATTATCAGTGCAATTGAATACAAATTCGGCTGAGCAGAAATTATAAAATCAAAATCTGGTAGGATTTACAGGCTATGCAAAACCATGTTCATCTCTGCTGAGTAGCAGAACAATTTTTTCAATGCCAGCAACATTCAGTAAGTCACAAGACCTTGAAGTACAAAACAAGTTTGCTGCATTGCACACATAAAAAGTGCTTAATTCACCCTTCAGCACCCTGTTGTTCATTTATTGGAATTTGATGGTGATAAATGCAGTTGAATTTAAAGTATTTGATTGGTTGGTTTCATGAAAATCTGATTTGTCTTTTTGTGTAGATTTCCTCAAGACTTACCAAGCTTTGTTCTATGGTGCAATTGCCACTTTTGCACTTTTGAAAACGTTTTTAAACTTGTTTACTAATTTCCATGGTCTCTACTGAATTTTTGTTCCATTGTTCATGTATACCTTAACTATTCTCCTACAATGTTATTTTTTTAAGTATAGTTGAATTTTTATAGAATTAAGCAATTTAGTCATATATGATATAGATTTTTGTAAACAATGCACCGAGGTGCTCCAAGTTCTTTATGCGAACACTCCAAACAATATATATAGCCAAAAATATAGTAAAATTTCCAATGCCTCAATTGAGTTGTCAGCCACTTTCAGAAAAAATTATATATAGTTAGTGTCTAAGGGGCATCGACTCGACAGCCTTCCGGTTCCTTCAATGCCCTGGGGTCCTTGCACTGATTTGTGTTTTTTCTAGCTGAATATTAATTATCGCCAAATAAAATCAATTCAACTCTATTATTCATTTTTGTCTTGAACATGACTTAACCAAGTGGACAGTCAAGTAAAATATGTGTTTAATATCTATGACTATATTATTCGTAATAGAAAGTAGATTACTTATTATAAAAGTAGCTGATGGATTCCAAGATGTGAGTGCATTTTACTTGTTTATAAATATTACTGTCGATGGATTTTTTAGTAATATGATAAAAATGGTAAAAGATACATAAGGCCTTATTTCAAGTTGGAGAAAACAGCAAATTTGTGCAACACAAATCCTTTCCTTGCTTGTTATGTTGTTAGGTATGGTTTTTAAAACCAAAATAATTGTGTTTAAAACACAGGAAGTAAATTATGAATAAAACTTAAGTTCTTTGTAGCTTGAACAAAGCAATTAAATCCATGAAAGATAGTACATATGATGAAAATATTGAATAGTTCAGTTTCATTTTTTTAAATTTGCATTTCATGTCTTGTTCATCTGAAATACAGATGGTACTTATGGAACTGATGACAACCGAGGAGCATGACCTGATAAGTGTACCAGGCTTTTGAATATTAATACTTAGTATTTCATTAAATAAATTTTGTCTTGTGTTTTATTTCAATGCTAGATTCAGTTTGTATAAATGTTGCAACACAGAAAAGAATGTCTGGATTTTCTGAAAATGCTTTGGTCAAGAAGTTGAATGAATTGAACAGCACACAGCAAAGTATACAGACTTTGTCACTTTGGGTGATACATCATCGCAAGCATGCAAGAACAATTGTGCAAGTTTGGCAAACAGAGCTCATTAAAGCAAAAACAAAAAAGAAACTCATGTTCTTGTATTTGGCGAATGATATCATACAGAATAGCAAAAAAAAAGGTACAGAATTTACTAAAGCTTTTGGAGGAGTCCTTATAACTGCTTTCACCCATGTATCAAAGCATGCTGATGCAAAAACTAAGGGTGCAATTGAAAGAATGTTAAGCATTTGGGAAGAAAGAAAAATTTATGGTGCAGATTATATCAAACAAATCAATAATTCTATCAATAAAATATTTGAAAACAAGTCAGAGATGGAGCATGAACAATTAAGTGAAAACTCAAATAAGCGTGAACTGCCCAGTGATGAGTCCCCTGTGGCCAAAGAAGTTATCCCCAAGCGAAGTCGTTTGCAAGAATTGATTGTTGAAAATGATGATGATGATTATCTTACATTATCTCCGCGAGACCCTCCTGAGGCAGAAGATTTGGCAAAAGCTCTTTTGGAATTGGAAAATGCTGCATCAAGTGATGCAGTGGTACGAGAAAAAATTGCCAGTTTACCTCCTGAAGTACAGGATGTTTCCCGGTTGGACAAAATAACAGACAAATCAACTGCAGACAACTTACTGAAAATAGTAGATGAAGCATGTTTGCTTCTTGCTGATTATAATGGACGATTAGTTGCTGAGATTGATGATCGGCGACAAGTTGCAAGAATGTTGACTGATTTCATTAGACAACAGCGAAGTCTGCTGCAAGAATCTGAACAAAAGTTAAACAATTATCGTGAAAAATTGGCTCGAGTTTCTGAAGTAAGAAAGGAATTAAAGTCTCACATTCAAAATTTGCCAGACCTGACCATGCTGCCAAGTGTTACAGGTGGTCTTGCACCTTTGCCATCTGCAGGAGACCTTTTTAGCTAAATTCTTTGTTTTGAGATGTGCATTCAAGCAGAACACATTTCTCATGTACCATGTCGACTATTTGGAAAAAAGCTAGATAGACTACCATTCCTATAACAAGCCTTGTCTGAAGGCATTAAAACTGACAGCAAAGGTTTTTTGTAAGTGTAGGATCTCACTGTTATCATACTGTGTAATGAGAGGCATCACCACTTTTGGATTCTCACCATTTTTTGATCTGTTTCAAACAGCTATGAGTAAAAACTGTTGTTTTAAAATACCAGCAGTACTTTACATTTATGTGTGAATTCCATTAATGTGTTTTAAGTTTTGTCAGTGCTGGTTGTTGAGCAAAATATTATTTATTTAAATGTAGTTAGTGCTGAACAGTAAGTGACCATTTTGCTAAGAGTTAAGAATTTTTGAATCAGCTAGCTCATTTTAATTACCATCAGGAAAGAGGCATAAGCAAATGCTGGTTTCATTTGAGCTGAGACAGCCATGCCATTGCCCGAAGTTACTATAGTTTATTTTTTGTTTGTTCATGCTTTGTGACAGCCTTAAAATCTTGTCCATGTGTAAGCCACTGTTGTCTCAATACTTTCATCAAACATAAGATGCTTGCATAACAGGGGGCTTAAACCTTCCTATTAAATTTGTTACTGTCAATACATTGAAATATTGCTGTTATGATACCAGGCTATTGATCATTAATTTTTAATTCTTGCTGATGTCCTGGAGCTGTGCTGACATGGTGGTAATTTTTGATACTGTTGATAATCTTACTGCAAAATGATTCTTGTGTACTCTTAAAAAAGATGGAGTCTAAAAGCAAGTTTAAAGCAAGTTGGTTTGGTTTTACGATAGTGAAATACATGGCTTAAGACAAGGTAAATTATCCTTTGTTTGATATCAGCACATTTACTGTTATGGAACAGATCAGGGGTGGCCAACTCGTGATCTGCATGCACCTCTATGTCTGGTTTCATGCGGCTCTTATGTAATTACCAGAAGTCCCACTAATAACATGCATGATAGTAAATGGCTTGTAAAGTTCTGTCATTGTCATGTTGGTGTGTGATATTTACAATAAATGTAGCTGAGCAATGGTGTGTTAGTGAGGAAAAATGGGGTGATGTTCATGTGTGCTCGTGTGTATGATGTGGCTCTTTGCAGTAGCACAGGAAGAAATGTGGCTCTTGGTCTCTGACTGGTTGGCCACCCTTGCTATAAATTGATGAAATTTTGTTTTGGTCAGCAATCTTCTATTTTTTTGAAGTTCACCATGACAATACTCACACAGTTTTGGTATTAAACTTTTTTCTTGTTGCAAAGTCTTCATCCATTTTTGTTAACCTTTTTTTATGGAATGGTTTGCACCTTTTTGGGATTTAGTATTCAGATGGCGGTTGATGCAACAAACCTGGTACAATGTTGGTTTGCTATTGACCAGCAGACCAGGTATATATTGTGGTACTGTAATGTGCAATCTGATATCTAGCTATATGTTGGTGAAATTCTTGCAAAGTTATTGAATCAAAATGTTAAATTTGTTGGACCAAAGATAAGAAAGCCTGAAGCACTTTTGCCCATTTAACCAAAAGGACCACAGAAGTTGATATATTGGCTCTTTGGCATAGTGCAAACAAATTAGTGCTATAGCTTGTTCCAAGTAAATATTCTGGAAATGGGAGTAAGAAATTATTTGTAAAAATGAGTAGATTTTAATATTCATGATTGTGAAATTTTGTCTACAGGTATAGTGTTCTTGGACTTCCTGATTTCAAATTGCATCAAAAACATGCTTGTCAACATTAATGCAACATGTGAACCTTGTTCTTAGAAGCTCTCTCTCACCCCCCTATGTAGTTTGCATTTAGAAACCTATCTTAAATTATGTGGCTTATTTATGTGTAAGCATGAGCAGATCCCTTGAACATCAGCATAAATCCATGTTGGTCACAGACAAGATGTAAAAACAGAGGGTGTAAATTCAATTATTATTTTAACTAATTCAGTTTTTCCTCAACCAATTTTGGTTGAATATGTGACAATGGACTGAATTGTTACAACTTTAATTTTTTGAAAAGAATTTATCATTTCAATTAAGAACAATAAAAGGTTGTTCAACCATGTCATCAGCCGTCAAACCGTCATAGTACACAGACATCCATGCATATTTTCTTTTGTTTGAAATTCAGATCACACAATTTTTTAAGTATTTTATTACTTGCTTCTTGTTTTTACTTATTAGCTTGACCATTTAGCTCATATGTTTTTTGCTATAACATTAGTTACTCTTAATTACTCATACTTGAGATGCAGTAAACTTCAATTGCCTTGGCACATATTAGTTATTTTTCTTCATGAACCTATTCACCAAATATGCCCTGTAGCTGCAGAAACACTTTGCCACTTGAGCAGTAGTTCACATGTTTCCATTTACTTTCAAATATTTGAATTTTAGAAAAATGTTAAATGACTTGAGCTAACTTGTGCAAAACAATATAAATTTGAAAACAACTTACGGAGTTGTTTTTTCTGCAATCATTGTTTTAATATGAAACTAACATTTATTGACAACCAAATCATTAACACTTTGAGAACCGGCTTACGATATATTCGTACTTCAATTTCGGCCTAAAAAGCAGAAGTTTTCGGTTGCCTTACCAACGCCCTAGCTCCTCCGTCAATTGCGCTAGTGAGCTGTTCAAGGGCTCAAACAGATCGGCCAGTCTAGTAGATTGTACTTGAAAAAAAATTTTTGCTTTCGGGGTGCGGATTTTTTGTGACTAACGTCATTAGTGAAGTAGTTTTGGGGTCATTTTGGCTCATGTTGCCTGGTCTAAGGCCCAACCGCTAGGCCAAAGTGTTTTGCTGAACTTTTCATTGGAAACTAGGCTCGAGTCCGAGTCTTTTGAGCCTTTGATCGACTTTCTAGCGTTTTTGGTTCAAAAGTTATGATCTAAAATAAACAAATTAATTAATCAGCTAATTAGTCAAATATTTTTATGAACTTACATCACAACTTTTGAACCCGAAACCCCAGCAGGTCATCCAAAGTATCAAAAGACTCAGATTGTAGCCTAGTTTCCAGTAAAAACTTCAGCGAAATACAACCACCTAACGGTTTGTGCCCAGGACCAGGCAAAGTGGGCCAAGGTGGCCTAAAAGTCCTCCACTTATGACGTCACTTACAAAAAAACCACAACCCCAAGCAAAAAATATTTTTTCGAGTAGAAGACTTGCCGTGTCTTTTGAGACTTTTACCAGGTCTGTAGAGCATACCGGACCGGAGATTCCCATGCAAAGCCACGTGCATTTAGGCGTTTTTTTCTTGAAAATCCCTGGAAGCGGCCAGACGCCAAAGAGTTATTTCCAAAAATTTATTTTGTTCCTAGGCATATTGTATCTAATGTTTAATAGTTTTGTCTTCTCTGATCTTGGCAACGAATGATATTTTTCACAGCTTTGTGTTTGATATTCACACTTTTGTAGAAAAAAAACTGTTTGACTCGACCCAACGTTGACATTTTACACAGCATTTGGTAAAAAGCATTATGGTATCAATTGCAATTGCGTCGAATGACCAAGTGTGATATTTGTTTGTGATAAGTGTAATGATACAAATGTTTGTGGATCAAAGCTTCCTTAGAAGAAGCAGTACATTTTTTTGTTAGTGATAATGGATCTTGGTTTGCTGAAGTAATGCCAACAGCTTGATTGCACATTACAGGACTTCTATTGTTATTTTGCATTTGGAATATAAATACGATGTCAATGAGGCAATGACAATTTCCTGCACTGTTTTGTTTGTTTGTTTCAGTAAGCTTGTCATAATGATATCACGCGGATGAACTGTTTAACAAACAAGGAGCTGTCGTTTGCATGAGAAGTAAGTCTTTGTCATGATGGTGGATGGAAATTCAACAATAAAACCAGGTAATGTTGGTCATATGTATGTGAAAAACTAATGACGTTTAATCTATTTGTCCTTACACTCATTACCATTTGCTTTCATGCACCTGACCAACACATAATTTTTAGATGTCATTTTAGTTCAACTGTATTTCATGAAGATAATGGTTTGTACCTATTTGGAAAAAATGTACAATTTTTGCTGTGCTCTTGTTAAATTTACTTTGTCAACTTTGACAGTAACTAAATAATTTACTCTTCAAGCTGTTATATTTTCCTTAGATTTCATTAAGCATATACAAAGTTTTTAAAAGCATGTTAATGCAATAGTACTTTTTGCGTGTCAAGAACATTAACTTGTCTCTAATTATGAAACATGTTATATTTCTAATTTTTGGGCAACTTGATGCAGGTGTGCAGTGGCTAAAAAAGGACCAGCGTAGTTTTGCTGTGTTTTTGTGGATAAATTGTGTCAAATAAAAGTTGGGACTTGTTTTGACAGTTTGTCACAACATAATCTAATATTTTGCATTTGTAGTAAAGCAGGAAGATGTAGTTCAGGAGATTGTATTAGACAGCCGCTTAACTGATCTATATAATACTGTTAGGTGATAAATTTAAGGAGATTGCACAGACAATGTAAGTTTTATGTATGGCAATTCTGTATTTCTTTTGTATATTAGGTGTACTGATACACCATAGGTGCCAAGTTTGAAATTTCTACAGGCGTGCAAAATCCATGACGTCAAAACCTGCTTAACTTGGTAAAATAATATCGGTTGAAATATCCTAAAGTGGCTCTCACACTAATGTCAATTTTACAGGTGACTTGCAGTTATTCGATAAAAGTATGGTCTACCTCACAGGTAGTACAGAGCAATGCAAAATACATGAGCAAACACCTTCAACTCGGAAATAAATATAGCTAAACTTTGGTTTTCTGCGAACAGTTTCAAATTAGTGTTTGGAGTGGGACTCTTTTACATCATTGCTTCGCAAAATTTGGTGGATTTTGCTGCGCAACTGCTCCTCTTTCACATCATCTTTTTAAAAGTCACATACAGTGGAGATAGTGATTGTCTCTGCAGTACAACTTAGAAGTGATTCAAACTGCATTGCGATTTTAAGTCTTCCATTCCATATCATTTAAAAACGTTTCATATTTCACTACGTTGCAGAATAATGCTTTTGTACTTTTTAACAAACTGCTCAATCAGAAAATAAAAACTAACGGGAATGCTGTACTCCCTACCAGAATTATGGGCATGCACACTCCCGTACTTGGCACCTATGGACACTGCAATTCCTGTGATGCTGTTGTGTTAGTATGAAACTGTCTGTGATTTATGAAACAGTTGCTTGCATTCGCATTGCCTCTTCCATATACCATTTCTCATTTAATACCAAGTTTCATCATGTAATGTTCAATTTTCCCAAACACTCACCTGTCAGTTGTATTAAAAACATGCAGTCATTGTTCTTTTAACATAAGTGACACCAAAACTTTTTCTGACCTTGCACGAACAAACGCTTTTTCTTCAACATGCTGTGTTGTTTAAATCCTTGATGTTTTGTGTTTGTGTGAATGGATGTTGTTTTCTTAATGTGTGTCTGCTGGTAGAGTTGAATAAAGCCAAGTCACCCGTATTTTAAAAATATTGCAGGTGACATTTCTTGTGCTTCATTATTTATATAACTTTTGTACTTCGTTTTTTTTTCAAAAAAATTCTGAACTGATGTTTATGTTTTATCTTTTTGTATGAACTGTCACATCATTTAATATGTTTTGCTGCTCCATAAGAAATGGTTGCATCAATTTCAGACCCTGGTTGAAACCGGAGGTTGCAGCTTATTCCATTGTACATGTGGGGCTGTGGTCTCTGGCTGCTGCCTTCTTCATTATTGCAGCTCTACTCCTGCTCTACTTCTCATGCTATCGTAGCAGGTAAGTTTGATTACAGAAAATATAGTGAGGTATTCTTTTGGCAGTTGGCTCTGAAGTGCTGGTTTCTTCATTAAAGTGCTTTATATCATGAGATTCAGATTCATTTCTACTTCTCTCAGACAAGGTGCCTATTGATTTGGTATTTGTATTGCAGGTACCAAATGAATCTGCTATTGATACGTTTTGGGACAATCAGCGGGTATTGTAGAAAATTAGCCTTTGTGGCAATGAAAGCTGTTTTTTAATGCAACTTGCACTTGAAAATGCAATTTATTGCACATGAAACTTTTCCTAAGTGCTGATGATGAAATGGGTTTGCAAACAATTCTGAATATCTGAAGTAAATAACTTCAAATCCACAATAACTAGACCAGGGGCCGGCAAATGCTTTTTGGCACGACCCTAAAAATAGTTCTATAATCTCATGACGCAAACGTTTGGTGAGCATATGGTTTTGTGGAAAATACTCTATAATTGAATAACATATCCATTTTAAGACTACTATTAACAGAAGAGATTTTCTTGCAAAAATTGTATCAAACTTAGCACATAAAACAGGATATGATTGCATTTTTTCTGTCTAATGAGAGTTACGGGCTTCATGTTTAGAACACAACAAATCAATTCGAGGTTTAATTTGTGAGATGGCACCTCGAAGATTTTCTACTCTAGTCTTGATCAGTATTTCTTGTTAATGTATAATAATGCAGAAAACGTACTTTCACACAAGTACTAGGTTGTTCCAAATGGCAAAAGAACATTCACTGAGCCTCTGATAAATGTGGATATCCTTTAGCAACTGAAATCCGTAATTCAGCAACCCAGAGTTGAAGGTTGCGGACCTCTGAACTAGACCAACAAAGAGACGAAAATTATAGAGAACTCACAATTTCTCAACTCCCATGGACACAATTAACTCTGTTCGGTTGTGGTCGTAATTCATCTACACTCCACTGCATCATCCACTTCAGTGCAGTTGCATGATGTGTCTGCTGATTATAAATCTTAGGTGGAGCTGTAATCAAACCCGAGATGTTTTAGTCATAGATTTCGTTGCCACAGTGTAAAATATGTAAAGTTTTGGTTTAAGTGTGGTTATTTTTGCTACGCTACCAAGCGGTCAAGTCATTTTGAATGGATAATTTGAAGCCTTGTGAAGGTTTTAATGAATAAATCCATCCTTTCGTGAATAGCCCTACCATAAATGGGTACAGTGCTCTGTGTTTGAATGGCTGACCATGCACAGGTTACTTTTTGTTTAATCATACATACTTTCATAAAACCATTTGTGCTGTTTTGTCACATTGGTTCTGTGATGTTTTTAGAGTTGAAGTCTAAGGTCAAAAGGGGTTGTACAACTTGAAGACGGGTGCCTGACCTAATGTTTTCTGAAATGCACAAATTAGTTCGAAATTTACTGCAACGAATGCATTAACACCATGTCTCTTTTACAACGTTTTCTCTTTTTTACAACTTAGGCAAGCGTAAATCATGTGGTTTGAGGTTTTTATAAAGCTCGTTTATGAGTTTTTGTTGCTGATTAGCTGATGTAGCAAAAACAAAAGAAAGTAGTAATTGAAATTTTATGAGCTGACGATACCAACCCAAAAGGCGAAATATGTACTCTGACAAGATCGTAGTGTCTGATTCTTGGCTGTGAAAGGATTCCTTTCGATAGGAAGTAGCATTTAAATTCCGTCGGTTGTGTGTTCGCCCAGACACCGCAGTCTTCGACGCCGGATTGGTTCACTGAGACGTTACGAATCAGCCGAAGCTTGCTCTGCCTCAAGCCTTCAGGACATGGTTTGTTTAGTATTTGATGTTTGGAATCTCGAAATGCGGTTTCGTAAATTGTGCTTACTGCTTCGGTGAACCCAAAACGATAGTAGATATGATGGCAGACTTTTCAAAATAGCTTACTAAACGCAATTCTAATGCGTTAACAAAGGACGTTTCGTCGCCAGAAAATTGAAGATCAATTTTAAGTTCAAGTGAAAGACAAAGGTGCGATAGAGTGATGTATTTTCCCTAGGATGTAGTGGAAAAAATTGCACCGTTCCTAGTATAGCACTAACGACGAAGGTGTCTCAGGACATGTTGCTGCACTTTGTGGGGTTGGAGTCTTTTGCGCGCAGTACGTTTGTGCGTAAGACATAGGCGCGTACTGCCCATTGTGCACAGTCCTAATATCATATGTTTATGTACACACGAATAAGTTACGAAAATAATTACTAATGAAATGGGAAGGTTTAAATATGAAATGAATTGCAAAATCTTTTTTCAAAACTGAGGTTAAGTGTGCTGCATCTGGAAACTTCGTGCGAGGCTAGCATTATACATGGTAAGAACAGAGGACAGCCATCGACTAATTTGGACGTACTGTATTTGCTTTTGCTGCTGATCGCTCTATAGTTTCCAATGTTGGTAGGGCAATATAATACGACCTGCACAAGTTAGCTAGCCTTTACTGTACTGTGCTACGTCAAAACAACTTAAATCCAGGGTAATCAAAACAGCTTTTGTTCTCAGAAGCTCCAACTACGCTGTTCTAGATTTTAGATACGCACTGAAGGTCGTGGCACCAATGCCAGTGACTATTGTACTGTGCGCAGATGACATGTCACCTTTGTGGTAAACTGTGTCTGGCTGCGGTTGTAAAGTCTTTCGAGCCGTGTCTATGAACGGTGCGATGGATAAGAATATAGACCTTCAGATCTTGTAAAACAGGAAGTTATGTTCGTTCAAGAGCGTTCCAAAAATTTTGTTTTAAATATTTGTATATATTGTATATTCAGTGGTGTGTTTAAGGGGAGGCAAGCGAGGCACTTGCCTCTGGGCCCCCTCGAGGTGTTTTGCGCATAAATTGTCCTCAATTTTTGTAAAAAAACGGATTATCCACTCATATAGTATACTCCAAAGTAAATCATAAGCACTCTGCTGGCCACTGTAACGCGTAAGTACTCTGCTTTCAAAGGGCCCCCAACAGCAACTGCAATGTGTAAGTAGGCTAGTCTGCTTTCAAAGGGGCCTCCAACAGCAACTGTAAGCTTGTAGCCTGTTTGCTGCGGTAGCAATGTTTGCAAAAAGGTATGTGATGAACCATTGCTGCTTTTGTGCGTTTTTCAAACAAGTAGTGTCACTGCCAGTCAAGATGAGGGCAGCTTTGACTCATCCAACCTCAAAGCTTACCAATACAAGTGTCAGGTTGGATGCTTTTGTATGTATGCCATGGTTTTGAATGTAGGATGGAAGTAAAGCAGATTTAGTGTTATGAATCTGCTTGGTTTTTGCCTGCGGTTTCATGGAGTCCCTTAAGGACATGGCTATGAACAAATTAAGGAAACCAAGCATTTTTCAGTGGAGAAAGTGTGTTATAAACTTTGTAGTTTATTGATGGTGAATGCAAAGAAATGGAACGCAAAACTAGAGCATTGAGGACGATACAAACTCGCTGTCACTTAACTTTTATGTGTTGCTAGCTGTGTCTTCCAACTTTCAATGTTTTTAAAGTTGTGCATCATGAATACCCTTCTGCATTTTCTGTTTTGTCAGTCATGCCGTAGTCTCAGGAACGTATCCTTAAAGTGGCCCGCATATCCCCTTCCTAGGTTTGATCAAAAGGTCCTATCACGGTTGGATGAACGTGATGACGTCACCAGAGGGCCCCTTCACAGCCTTGCCTCGGCCCCCCTCATAAGTTCACCACTGTATATATCTCAGTCACTTCGAAGTTCAGGCGCATGAAATCAAACAGGGATTATGTTTAGCAGAACAAGATTTATTCATTACTATTTGACTAAAGAATTCAAACGGCTGTGGATTTCAATAACGATTCCACAAGGTTTCAATGTGCGCACCGCCTGTAACACGGAACTTATCAGGTCAGTAGTCTAGCTCCTTCCAAACCCCCTGTTAGTCGTCCAGATCGCACGCAAGTTACCTTTTTCAAGTTTTTGTGCCGTTTCCAAATCTGCATTTCGGCTGGTGCAGTGTGGAATTCCCTTGCTACAAATGTACGCTGTACAGTCTTGTTCGAGTGTGTTCGGTCATACGTTCTAGCACACTAAACGCTTTTTCTGTTGAACTGAATGACATTTCCATACCCGCACAGATATACGCATGAAACATAAAACATAAGAATCAAAATTGTTTCTACAAATACCGCCGTTGCAACTTGAGATTATTTGAAAAAAATTGGCCCACCTAATGGATTGCATAAAAGTAACAGAAGTTTCAGAACGCCCAGTTGTATTTATGCAGTCCGTAGAGTAAAGCCGTTCGAAGCCACGTATAATAAGGTTACGGCAGAATGCTTGATAGTTTCTAGTGCAGCTTCTTAGGCCATTTTATTGAAAACAAGTTAGATGTAAATTCAAGCCCATATGTGTCTATTGTGTTGCCACCGACCTAACTGTGCTGTAGTGACTATTGATGATAAAGCAAAATGAGAATCCTTAATTGTTTGATAGTGCCACTGCATTCCTAGATTTTGGAGTTAAAATGTGAGTGTGCAGCTGCAATGAGTCTACATGCGCTAAAACTGTTTTGTCCGCTTTTGATTTTTTGCTATTGGATTAACGGCAGTGCGAAGCGTAAAACATGTTCTGCCATGGCAGCCGAAACTAGCGCTCTTGTTCAAGGAACGATAAGTTCAATCGCTCCAAAAGCGAATGTCGTCATTATAGGCCCAGTCTCTCAGACTTAAGCAGCTTCATTTCTACGTTTGTTTTTTTCAGATGACTGAAGATGTATTTGCTTCAAACTCTGTCCTGGTCATTTCTTCAAACCCGACAAGTTATATGTAACGTTCAACATCAACGTCGTTTTTTCGTGTGTATTGGCTGATATCTGTAATGATAGCGAGAGGAGAAATTAAAACCTTTTTCTCCTAGTAAAGAGTCCAACAGAGCTGCATTATGTTTGTCACTGCCACAGTTATGCGAAGAGCTCGAAATTGATTCATTCGGAATGCATCGTTCTGGTGTTCCTCGATAGACTGGAATCGATTATTACCGTGTTGTGTTTTATGCTTCTACGTTCAGTGGTTCTGCGCTATGCATTTTTAGTTAAATGCATAAAAATAGGTCAGGTTGACATAGTACCGTCTTCTAAAGAAAAAAATGCGGATAACTGCAGCTCTGTGTCACGGTTGTTTTGACGTACTGCGCTTCAAAACATTATCCTTCATCGGTTTTTATATGGAAAGTGTAATGCAGTCATTTTTGACGCTTATCGCTGCAGTATTTTGGTGACGTGCAGATTCAGATAAAATGAATTGTTATGTGATAACAATTCTATGAACTTCACGCAATCTAATCTCGCTGGAACACACAGTACAAATGTATTCACGAACCATGTGATTGGCAGAAACTTCTTAAATGAATGAAAAGCAATTTGCGATGAATAAAATTCAAAAGCTTTTCACCTTTCAAAACCTTCATAAACTGGTTACGATGACTTTAGCACTTTAGCAATACTGTAAACGTTTGATCTCCTCCCTTTGCTCTTGAACTCTGTACAAGTGTTTTTAAAATTCTTTTACATGTATCCCTCTAAGGCAGGATGGACAACCTTTCTGCAATTGCCGGCCGCGTTAGGTTTATTTTCAGGCCGCTAAGTTCAAGATACTGTATTTATATTTTTGAAATGCTTCTGTTCTGCTTCCACACATTGAGCATAGCCAGTTTGCACACGTATGTTTGGCCGTCTGTCTACTAAGTGTCCAGTAGACAAAGCGTTTATTTAATGCACGGCCGCCAAAACTTAATATGTTAAATTTAATGTGCACGGCCGCATAAACTTCTATCGAAAGTCGCAAGTGTTGCACCCCTGACCTAAGGTAAACATGTACTCGCCATGTGTGTTTGATTATTATCACCCTGCATTCCGTGGCTTGGATTGCTGTAGTAGACCCAACCTGATTTACAGAAAGCTTGCCACACTGTGCGTGCGGGATAACGGTGGCGAGTTCATCCAAAACATAGCTTTTCCACACCAAAAATAATCTCACTATTGTCTCTGTTGACCTTAGCGTTCGGTCCTACAGCCGAGCAAAATGATTCCGTTCATTGCAGGTCAGCTCATCTACCCGAAAGCGTTTTTAGCTTGACGTGAAAAATTATTGTGCTATCTGATTTTTTGTTTATTGATTTGTTCATTCGTGGTGCAGTTGTTCTGTTTTTTGCAAAGTGACACCGTAGTGCGTTGGAAAAGCAATGAACTCGCAACGCAAGTAACCAACTGAATCAGCTGTGCGTCTCGCCGGACCCGATTAATTTTTATTTTCAGTAACCTTTTGCGCTAGTATAATCACTAATCAGTTTTGCTGTCGACCAAGCTGTTAAGAATCGTCCACTGTTGCGAAACAACCAGTATCCTGGCGTCATAGTTCTTATTATTAAAATGACTCAGTAATGCGCAGAATTGACACACTCGAATTTTTCCACCCGAAACTGAGATGCGACCTTGCTCCAAACACCTCAATCAACCCCTTGTGTGCTCTTTAGGTTAGTTTGAAATGAAAACGTCTCCAAGGGATAACCTGGCGGAAGTTGTAACGAACTTGTGATACCGCAGCGCAATGTTTTTCAACCGAGGTTCCGCGGAGCCCTGGAGTTCCGCGAGTTGCTGCCAGGGGTTCCGCCGAAGTTGGCTGGGACGGAACGCGCAACCACAGTTCATTGCCGTTGTAGCAATATAGACATTTGTATCATTGCATAGGGTTCCATGAGGAACCCAAACATTTGCGGAAGGTTCCGCTGCAGAAAAAAGGTTGGAAAACAATGCAGTAGTGTGTGTGTGTTGCTGTAT
>Ga0210059_1003761_pt1 | contig 24411 bp, 8 predicted proteins | sample Ectturendosymbi2_FD_188042 | JGI IMG/M metagenome (GOLD analysis project Ga0210059, IMG submission 188042) | Ecteinascidia turbinata endosymbiont from Florida, USA - Sample 2 (SPAdes) (version 2) | ecosystem: Host-associated > Tunicates > Ascidians > Unclassified | place: Key West, Florida...
CGCAGGGACAAGGTGGTCAAGGACAACACCAAGGACAATCTCAGGGACAAGGTGGTCAGGGTCAACACCAAGGCCAATCACAGGGACAAGGTGGTCAGGGGCAACACCAAGGTCAATCTCAGGGACAAGGTGGTCAGGGACAACACCAAGGACAATCGCAGGGACAAGGTGGTCAAGGACAACATCAAGGCCAATCACAGGGACAAGGTGGTCAGGGGCAACACCAAGGCCAATCTCAGGGACAAAGTGGTCAAGGTCAACACCAAGGCCAATCTCAGGGACAAGGTGGTCAGGGTCAACACCAAGGCCAATCCCAGGGACAAGGTGGTCAAGGTCAGCACCAAGGCCAATCTCAGGGACAAGGTGGTCAGGGTCAACACCAAGGCCAATCCCAGGGACAAGGTGGTCAAGGTCAGCACCAAGGCCAATCACAGGGACAAGGTGGTCAAGGACAACACCAAAGTCAATCTCAGGTACAGATTCAAAGCCAGCATCAACATCAAGGGCAGTTACATGGACTCTGGGGGCAAGCCCAATCTCAGGGCCAGTGGCAAGGCAATGCTGGTCAAATGCAAAGTCAGTTACAACGTAATTGGGGCTACGGAAAATCCATGCAGCACCAGGCTCAAATTCAAAGACATGCAGGTGGTTGGGGAAGAGGGTACCAAACCCAGACGCAGATTCAAAGGCACGGAGCCAGAGCATTGCAAACTCAGCGACAATCACAATCTTCATCTAGGTCAATGCAGGCTCAAGTCCAATCACAGAACCAAGTAGGTAAGAGATTCTGGGGTGGTTTTCAAACGCAGCACCAAGCTCAATATCAGCGTGGTCATGGCCGAGGACGGACTCAAGCACAAGCTCAATCGCAATTTCAGTCACAACATGGAATTGGTGGCATGTCACAGTCTCAAACACAAATGCAACACCAACGTGGTAAGGGACGTGGAAACAACGCACAGCATCAAATGCAAGTACAAATGGGTGGTGGGAGGTACGGTGGCGGTTTTCAGTTCCAATCCCAGCATCAGCACTCCGGCTGGTACAAGCGTAGTGGGCAACAAGGTCAGCACGGTTTGTGGAAAAAATAAAACAGGTAAGTTATTTTTTAACTTGATTCTAGTTTTGCAGCTTCTTGCACACTGCATAGCAGCTCTGTGTATACAACTCGGTTTAAGGTCAATACTTTTAAAATAGTAACAAGCGTTGTGTTTACCTTGAAAAAGTCTAAACTTTTTTCAAATTGGGAAGTCTTTTAATGACCTTATGGTGGAGGAAGCGCTGTTTTAAGCGCTTTACGAGCATGAGTAAAGATCTATCTTGATATTTTTGAAAATTTATTTTGCCCAGTTCTCTTATGTGAAGACGTAATTTTCCGAAAGTGTTTTCCTTAACGTTAGATTATTTCTCTTAAGAAGTCATTTCCCCTTAACGTTAGATTATTTCTGTTACGAAGTCATTCTCTAACGAAGATATTTCCCTATGCTAAGCAATGTTTCTTTCAAACATCTGTTTCGAAACGGGCTGTTAAATGCAACGGACTATTAAAAGCGATTTGTCCTAATGCGGTTTACAATCTCGTTTTTCTTCCATTATGAATCGCCTTCATTGTTTGAAAACCGTACAGTTTAAGGTAAGATTGGGCCTTCTCTATATCAAGCAATTAATGTTGTTTGTTTTCAACAGGCATCTATGTTACAGCAATTAACCGTTGGGAACGAGAATTGTGAGGTCTAAAAATTCCAAGCTTTTAAATGACTTTTAGGTTACTGAAAAGTAGCTTCCAATTTCTGATAAAACATCTTTATTTTAAATATTCCCCCAAGTAAATCTCCAAAGAAGCGGTTTTATCAAACACCGATTTTAATATTATAAGCGGGATCATTTAAAGTCATAAACGTCATAAATTTTTCTGTGTTTCCGAAAGCTATGAAACCAATTCTAAAACAAAAATCGCACCCCTACGAAGTCTATAACGAAAGTTATAAAGTCATAAAAAGTCATATTTTCCGTGTTAGGTCATGAACTCATACTTTGCATATTTTCAACCTAATTCAATAAGAAAACCATTAAAACAATCTTAACGTATCAGGTGAAGCTACTATGACGCTAGGTCTAAGCTGCATCCTGCAAATTGAAATCACTTGGGCACCTTTCGCATTTGGCAAAGACATACAAACTTGTTGCATTACGAAATTTTTTTCAAAAACAAACATATTTTTTCTCCAAAAAATGTGAGAGGTGCTTACAATTAAGACGCAAAAAGGCAGAGAAAATGCAGAAATTCCGCCAGTGGCCTGTATTGACGGTCGTTTTGAAGGACAAACTTGCATTCTGTTCGCAGCTTCTGGTTCTACATGAAAAAGAAGCAAATTAAGTTGAGACATGAAAATGTGTTACTTTTCAGTACTATTTATGCCCACAAGGTTCCTACAGCTAAATGGCAAAATTCCTTTTGCAGATTAAGTATGAACAACCAAGGTTGACCATGAGCCACGCGCGTTGATTCGGCTTGTCTTATCAGCGAATTCCCTCATGTTATGCAATTACCACGCCTGCCTGTCCATCAAAATGTAAATTTTATTTTTTCCGAAATGGCATTGGAGACCTCACGCACAGCTTCTGTTTCACATGTCAGGCATGCACTGCCATCTTGGCAGTAACAAGGCCACAACCAGGGGGGCGCAATCTGACAATTATTACTCCAGAAATTGTGAAAAACATGTTTAGTTATTAGGTACAACATCAAGTTACAATCGTTTTGCTCTCACCAGAAAATATCAGCTGGTTGCGGCCCTGGCAGTGACCCAGGTTTATTCAAAACGTACAAAACCTATGCATATTTCGATTAGACTGCTTGTCAGAACTCTTGGAAATAATCAGCTGTGAGTGCTTAGTATGTGCATTTTAGATCTTTTCAAAAATTAGTTGAAAACTAAATTGCGCTTAGTGTCAAAGAAACCGGAGCGAGAAACGGAAGAGAAAGAACTTGGTCTTATATATTTCAAATTTTCCACAGTTTCATTTGCATACTTGCATTTTCATTTTGCATACTTGTAAAAACACATGCTTTTCTATCACCCAACTACTGGTCTGAATTTTGTTAAAACGTGTTGCAAGCAACATACAATGTCTTTAAAAAATGAAATTTACTTTGCAGGAACGAAAAAGTCCGATAGATGACCAAGAACGTGCATTTCAAAATGCTCCGGATTATATGAGTTCACCTGAACATTTTTTTTGTTTCACTGCACATTGAAATGTTGAATAAAATTTATTAAATTACTGACAGAAAAGTCGTTTTTTTATGTTTAGCTTACACTCTTCTTAATCTAACCGCATCACTTCTAATTGCATCAGTTCTAGTTTGTCCATTACCGATATATCATTACATTTTTCAGAAGCATATAAAAATTCGAGAAAACGTTAAAAAAGGTGAAAATATTGTTTCATTTGATTGAATTCTACATCCCCTTATTTCTTAGGCCAGTTATTGGTTTTTATCAATCCTGGTGGAACGTATGTTTGCCGTCGGAAACATTCCAAAATTTTCGAAATTTCCTTTGAAAACAACTAAAAACAGAAGACAATCGCCACCTCATTTTTGTTCGCCAGATGGCGTGTTTCTACCCCACAAAGAATCAAATGCACCAACAAAACCTCCACATTATCTTTTCGCTTAACATCCCCATACATCTGAATCGTGCAGCAATTTATTCACTTTATTCCTCAAGTGACGTCTTAGTTTCCTTTTTGCCGTAAAAAACATCCTGTAATTGTCCCATTATCTTGGAATTGGACAAAATCTTTCCGACGCCTATGGAATAAGGAGCAAATGTTTTAGTCATTCAGATGTAAACTAAAAACGTCCAATGTTCTTCGCATGCAACCAATACACGTTCTACTGAAAAAACTTTTCCGCGCGTTTTTTCAAAATAGTAGAACACTTATTTTACTGTATGTTCAGAGATATCGCCAATGTGGATAAATAACGGTTCCGTACAAAACCAGTTAGGACAAAGAGGTTTGCCACTGATATGGAGAAAACGTTGGATTGCTGCAGCAACAACGCTGAAATTTGAATGTGCAACCTGCACTACCAATTAATACAACCAAATACAGCAGCGAAATGCAAGAAAAAGGAAACAAAATTTAGCAAATATCTACTTTAGGGATTTTCAGAACTTAAGATTTTTAATTTTTCCTGCATGATGCACATGCGAATGTCTTTTTCCTTTTTCAAGTAATTTAAAGTCACGCGCGAGACGTTGCAGACTTGTAGAGGCTATCAACTACGATATAAATACTCGACTGACGTGCAGCGAATCAAGCGATAATAATTGTAGTTAGCAAAAAGCCAAGTAAAGACGAGATTTTCATATGAGGAAGTGTAGCCAGCGAGACAGTTCTAACAAGTTGCACGACATCCTTTCAAAATAGCTAGAATCAATAAGATTTGGTGTATGAGATAGTATAAATGGCCGTAGTCAGGGTAAAATTTTTACCGAGGCGAATATGTTAAATAGGCCCGTGGTTAGTATGTTGTTAAATGTAGTTTATCTAGACCTGACGTCCAGCCCTTGTTCAGTGTAGGCTGTGCAAATTTAAATGCACTCCGAAACTATGCCATGCTTACAGTTGACAATTGCAAAAACTTATAAAATGTTGAACAGAACATAGTGCAAAACACATACACTACAAAAACATTACAAAAAAATTCTCCTGTGCCCGGATGCAGCAAACCGCTTAATAATGCCTTAATAATGTCTCGGTTCACATCAAGACCTCGATTTAAATACAGTAAAGCCAGGCCATTGAGTCGGTTTTGCGAAGTTGTGTTCCTCAGCCATATCGTGCGGCGTCTTAAAGCAGAGCAGGAGCGTTCACAGCAGCATGAGCTAATCGGCATGGTTATGAGTTTTTTTTAGCATGCATTTTATGTTTGGAAAGACTTCAAAGTTCATCTCATGATCATCAACCTTCCGCTTCCATCTTTCAACTTCTTGCATCAGGGAGAAATTGCATGGAAGATCAAAGTAGCCTATCGCTCCATTGACCCGAGCACAGATTCGCCCAGATTATGAATGTTATAGTATAAGGATTACTTAATTTAGGAAACGTCGCTCCATTTCGCTAGTAATGTGATCAACAAATGGGTAAAACACAATCCTTCGGAAGTATGCCTCTGTCGTATCAGCTTCAGCATATGCTCGATGCTTTTGGCGGCTAGAGGAGGTTGTGTGTGGTTTCTCTGGAGTGACGTTGACTGTTTCCGCAATGGCCACAGCACGCTTGTATAAGCCAGAATATACAGCTTCAGTATTTTGTTTGCTGATGACAATCTTTGTGCGATTAGCTTCAGCCTGTGCCTGAACGAGATCACAGCTAAATTTTTGTTTTTCCAAGGATAGTGATTTCACAGTCGATGATGTATTGTGTGATCACTACGACAATGGCAGACTCAAAACCTTCCATGCATTTGGCAAAACCTGCACCTTTCGTGCGAGTATCCCCGCTGATTCTTCCATTGCTGACAAAAGAGTCTCAGGGATAATCTTGCAGTTTGTCAACAAAACACTGAGGGAGCTGAGACTCGATCCGCAACGGATATGAGGAAGCCCAGGCAAGCAGGGAAATAATATTGTTTTTTTCGGATTTAGAAAGCATAAATCTGTTCGTCTCTGGTGTTTGTAACACAGGGGAGCTTCAGTGTTGCTCTTCTTAACATAGCAACGCAATGAAATATTATTTGATTTAACAATTAAAATGTTTTGGGCAGAAGTACAGAAAGTTTAGCAAGGCAAATGCCTCATTTGCCTCAATGTAGCTACGGCCAAGGTATAGGTACGCAAAACTATAAACAGCGTATAGTTTCGTTGCATAAAGAATTCGACAAATGCTGCAATGTACAAGGTTAAAGCAAAAGACTTGTTCAAGCCAGCAAAATCTTTTCAGCACAAGCTCAGTAATCAAGATTTTTATCTCTCAAAAGTTACTTTTTATTTTAGAAAAATCTGTAATCAGTGGTGGGTTTAGGGTTGTGGAGGTCCGAGGCAAGACTAAAAAGCGGGGCCCTCTGATGATGTCATCATACTGAGCCAACTGTGATAATAACTTTTGATCAAGCCTAAGATACGGCCACCGAAGGATACGTTCCTGAGACTACGGCATTACTGACGTAGCAGAAGAAGAAAATGCAAAAGGGTGTTCATTATACACAACTTTAAAAACGCTGAAAGTTGGGAAGACATGGCTGGCAACCCATAAAAGTTAGGCAATAGCAAGTTGGCATCGCCCCCACTTCTTTATTTTTTTGCCCCATTTCACTGCATTCACCAAATAAACCACAAAGTTAACCCCTTGAAATTTCACACTTTCCCCCTTTGAAAAAATGCTTTTGAAACACAAAATTTTTTTCAAATTTCATCTTTTTGATGACAAGAACATAGCATACAAAAGCATTCAAACTGAGACTTGTTTTAGATAGCTTTGAGGCTGGATGAGTCAAGGCTGCCCTCATCTTGCATTGACACTGGTTGTTTGAAAATTGTGCGGAAGTTGGAAATAATTCATCATCTACTTTATCGTAAATATTTCTACTGCAGCAAGTATCTTACACAATTGATTAAATCTGTGCTAAGAAAAAACGGTTCCAGTTATACTGGCTAAGAGCTGGCAAAATAACTTCAACATCACCTACCAAGTCTACCTTAAACCAACAATTTACTAGTCAAGCTTCAAACATCCTGTGACTTCAAGGATATAAGCTAAATTCAAACCACCTAAAATATCTGTAGAAAAAATGAGCACTCATAATACTGAAAAATGCCATTTCTGCTACCTGATAAGAAGCATGCATGTAGCCTTGCTTTTTAACAGTCTTTGCAGCACAACAGCAATAGTACAAAATTACTCTATAAACTAAGAAGAAAATGTCCTATTAATTAAAAGATGTAGTGTGGTCCCTGCTATAACAATTGCATGTTGTTTTGTTTTCTGATGGAAATGTTCACTAAGGTGCAACATCACAAGAAATGAGGAATTTGCCTAACCTTTTCAACTCAGAGACATAAAAAAGACAACTTTCTGTTCAACTGTAGCATTTTCATAAAATTATCAATGTACCAAATACGTCAATCTCTAAAAATCATCATTTGAAATCAATAATTATCATTTGCTGTAAAAAGTTATAATTTGGTTTGCTCTTATTTGATAAGGTCTTTTCACAACTTTTTGGAAGAAATTTTAACCCACAATTTTTTAGGCGTAGAAACTGGTTTGAAGTTCTTTTTTTATTTGTTCATTGGAGATAGTGGTGGGGTTCGTTTGAAAGGAAGGACTGCTTACACATTAAAGTTGCTGTTTGAGTCCCCTTTGAAAGCATAGTACTTGCACATTACAGTTGCTGTTGGAGGCCCCTTTGAAAGCAGGGTACTTACACATTTCAGTGACTGTTGGAGGCCCCTTTGAAAGCAAGGTGCTTACACATTACAACTGCTGTTGGGGGCCCCTGTGAAAGCAAGGTACTTACACATTTCAGTGACTGTTGGAGGCCCTTTTGAAATCAAGGTGCTTACACATTACAACTGCTGTTGGGGGCCCTGTAAAATCAAGGTGCTTACGTGGCCCCCGTGAATGCAAGGTGCTAACACATTACAGTTGCTGTTGGGGGCCCCTTTGGAAGCAGAGTAGCCTTTTTTCATATTACAGTATCTTTTAGGGGCCCCTTCAATGACGTTTAAAAGCAGAGTACTTGCACATTTCAGTGGCTGTTGGGGCCCCCTTTGAAAACAGATTACCTTTAAATTGCAGTTGCTATTGGGGGCCCTTTGAAAGGAAAGTACCTGCACATTACAGTTTCTCTAGGGGTCCCTTTGAAAACAGAGTTCTTAGTTACGATGTGCTTTGTCGTATAATATATGAGTGAATAATAAGTTTTTCACCAAAAATAAGGAAAATTTACACGCGTAACACCTCAAGGGGGGACTCCCAAAAAGGGGGGACCGAGGCAAGTGCCTCGCTCGCCTCCCCTTAAACACACCACTGGCTGTAGTAGCAGTAGGGGCTTCGGTGTTTTTCGACAAAGATGATGTAGTTATCAGCAAAGTTCACTGACAACATTTGGAGTTGACACAACTTGCACGATCGTATTGTTTTTTTCCTTGACAACTGTTATCAAAATTCCGTGCTGAAAAGTTACGTTTTCACACTTTTATACACGCACGGAAAAATTTTCAGGTTGTGGTTCGGCATAGAAAACTAACAATGTGAACTGATCACAAAATGTTCCGACTTGCTGCCCATTCACCGTTTGAGTCTCTGAACTAAATCCTGTCCCTGCTGCCTCTTTGCTAATAGATTTACTACTCAAGAGGAATGTTTCAAGAGTTGTAAACTCGTTTTATGGAAGAATAAATTCTTACTTTTGGGAGCGAGAACTGGTTGGAACTTGCTTTCAGCATTAATATTACGCCAGTGAATAAGCGAAAGTTGTAACGCAGAGGTAAGGGAAGAATAGCGTACGGCTCGCTATTAAATTTGACATTTTATCTTGCCGTGCGTCCATACATGTGTACTGCCGCTTGCAGCTAATCAAAAAAGCAGAGAAAAGGATGCAAACGTTGTCAGAACGACTCACACAAGTTTTTAATATGAGCGATCTTTTCAAGTTCAACCAAGAACTTTGTAGATAAGGTGCGAACAAGGTCATTTTGTTGACTTCTTGAGATCAAGTGTTGAGATCACATTGTTGAGCAGTCGGAAGTTGGTACAGAGTAAATTAACATAGTTTCAATTGGAAAATTAATAAATAAAACTGATCTCAACTGCTCTAGAAAGTTGTTCCACGCAATAAAACAATTCGAATTTTGAAAGAAAAGAGAGTGAAGCAGCCAACTGCAGGCTGTAATTTTCAATTGGCTTTGCCTATAATGCACACGCATAGCTCAGGTTTATAAAATGCTTTAAACATCTATTACTACAAAAAAGTGACTATTAGGAATGTATAAGGATGCATGTCTAAATAGCTTATACACTAGAGGAAATACTTAAATTTTTCGTTTGAGCTGTCTACGTTGAAGAAACATTTTAAGTTCCTGAATGAAAACGACGATTATTAAATGAAAAGAAATGTTTTTTTTCTTTTATGTTTGCTATTGCTTTTCGTATGTGATTATTTGTCTAGAAATAGTACTAATGTAACGCTTACTGTTTTTAGTGGTGTAGAAAGTTACTTGTATTGAAATATTAAAACAGCTTGGCATTGACCCAACTAGATATCTTTGAGGAGAAGTGATAACAGAAAAAAACATGAGCTACAAGGAAATTGTCTTGGTTACTTTCTGCCTTTGCTCTACGTTTGCTGCACCGCCTGCGAGTGAGTACATTCTAAACGGTTTTAATAATAATTTTTACTTTCTTGCTACCGGCTAAGCGAGCTAGGCCATAGGGGATACAGCGGGAGGTACAAACTGCGGGTTTTAATACCGGTCGAGTCACACCGAAGACTTCAAAAACGTTACTTGCGCTCTGTCCATCCTCGTGCTTGGCAACAGATGGGCGCAAGGGAAAGCTTCACGCGGGATACTGCCACAGGGTCGTCAGCAATGCAGCATGCGAAGGCAGTCACGTGATCTTCGGCGAAGAGCAAGCAGATATGGGCGCCGACAGGTCACTGGTGACACTGCAAAAGGAGCAGAAAGCCAGTATAATGGAAACTTGCTTTTTTTCTAATTTTACTTGACCTTTACTCTTTTGCTTGTTTTTTCGGTAGCAGTGTCATATTCCGAATTGGGTGAGATTTAGTTGCTTTAGGTGTTTTGTCTCATTTCTGTCAAAAGGATGGTCCTCAGAATTTTTTCCAGCTCATGGGTTTCCAGTTTTTTTTACTATTTCACCCCTAAAAACATTTTATTCTGACCTTACAACCCCAGTAGTTTGTTATCAAGAAGTAATTTTTAAACATTTAGCGATAAATTTACATATTTTAACATGTAAAGAAAATCAAACATATGGACCGGAAAGGACGACACAGATTAACATTTGAATATACTCTACAAAAACCAATCACTTGCTGGAAATATGTACAAAATAAAAAATATGAAATCTGTGCAAAAAGAGAGTAATAAATAGCCTACACCAATTTCTTGTCAATAAAATGGACGCTTCTTGCACACCTGGAATAATGTCTTGCACCCCAGGTGGTGCGAGCACCCTTGGTTGGGATCACTGTTCTAAGTGTAAGGAATTAGAAGTGTCTTGCAAAGCTATTTTTGTAAATTCTCACTTCAGACAAGAAGACACGCTTGGTTGTTTGTTGCATTTATTTGCAATGTAAGGTGTATGCCGCAAAAGAACATAGAGGTCTTATGCGGCTTTGGAGAACAACAATTTAATTTATGAATTTAGTTCTTAGAAATATGCAGTATTTAAATGCCGCTCATACCTCACTGTCCAGCGCGTGTCGCCAAACGTTGCGGCGATGATCGGCGAATGAGATTTGCGAGAGAATAGAAAAGCAACCAATTTCAATCAGGTTGCTGCTCAAAGCTTTGAAGTGTTTTTATAGAAAAAGGTAATCAAACTTCAAGTGAGGCGTTGCCCTCCATTTTAGTGACAAGGTACAAAGTTTTCTCATGGTTTGAAAACTACCTGCATCTAAAGTGAGTGCTAAAATTTATATAGCCATTGTATCTGTTAAATCTTCTGTTATTGTATGAGCACACATTGCCACAGCATGTACTATTCCCTGTAAAATAAAAAAATTCAAACGTTTTGTGGCTTAACAGTTAAATGCAAAACAAGCACAGCATTTTCAAGCAACAATGATATCACAATCCTTATATTGCTTTTTACAACAGTAAAAAAAGGAGTGTTGGATCCACCCAATCATTCTTCTCTGTCTGAGATTTCGGCAGTGTACGAGAACAAGGATCAACAGCTGAAAAAACACCAAATCCAGGAGCAGCTTTCATCTGAATCGCAGAAGCAAGAGGAAAAACGACTTTGGAGTTTATTCAAGAAACACCTACAGAAGTTGAGAAAGGGAAATAGCAGTCACCAGTTTCAAATTCAAGTTCAGGCCCAGCTTGGTGGTGTAAGCCACCAGGCCCAAGCTCAAGTGCAAAGTCAGCATATTCAAGGAAATCACCAGGTTCAAGCTCAAGCTCAAGCTCAACTCCAGCATGGTCAAGTAAGCCACCAGGCTCAAGCTCAAGCTCAACTCCAACATGGGCAAGGAAGCCATCAGTCGCAAGCTCAAGTTCAAGTCGAGCATGGTCAAGGTAATCATCAGTCTCAAGCCCAAGTGCAAACTCAACATGGTCAAGGCAATAGCCAGTCTCAGACTCAAGTACAAACACAACATGGTCCCGGCGGAATGACGCAGTCTCAATCCCAAGCACAAATTCAAGGCGGTAATGGGAGCGGGCACAGCTCGCAGCAACAGTTTCAAGTGCATTTGGGAGGCGCAGAACATGGATTTGGCTTTCAAATTAACGCTCAGCATCAACACTCCCGTTGGCGCAAGCGTGGCGGGAAAAATCAAGGTCAAATGCTAAAGCGAGGGGAACAACGCACCAAAAAACAAACGCGAGGTCAAACTCAGAAAGGTTATCGCAGTTACCAGGCAAGAGCCCAACAAGTGAAAACTCGTCATGGAGAATGGCAAAACCTACACCAAATTCGAAGTCGGCATGGAGATGGTTTCCATGCTTTTCGAGTTGAAAAATAGAAGAAACCAAAGAATTGGACGTCAAGCAATAGGTAGGTGTTTTGATGATGTTGCCAGAATTTGCTGGGCCTGCAGCCCACTTTTTGCAACTGAACTTTAAGGGCTAGTTTGGGTGAAGTTGAGACAAATTTGATTTTAAAATTGAATAGCAATTGTTTCGAAACTCGAAAAATGTTGAAAAATCGCTGCTATAGCTTACGAGGGTTGTAGATTGCAAACCTTAGATCTTTACAGAAGCGTTTTACGAACATATTTAACTTGGTGTGCCAAATTCAACTGTGGCAACTGCCACATGGTGTGCTCAATTGTTGCAAGTTTCTCGCTGATGCGTTTGCTGTGGAGAGCAAACTAATTCAGATTGTTGTGCCTTGTTGCATCGAATCGATGTGCGGTGGTGTTTTGCGTTAACAATTTTTTGTAACATATGTAGGTGAAACTTTAGTTTATGCAATCCAAAGACACCTGCAAGCAGAGACCTGGTTTCAAGGGGATACGGGGGGACATATGCCCAAGCTTTTGAACAACGAGGGACACAATACCTTTTGTTCTCTCCAATATTTTGTGTGTGATAAATTTTGTGTGATACTTTGACAAAGAACTCTTCAAGTGCTAATACTAAAGTTTTGTGTACTTAGTAAGAAGCAAATACCAAGCAATCATTTTCAAGTACTGGCAGAGTAGCCTACTATGCAAGTGTCATAACACCATGGTCGTGGCTCGGGGGCACTTGGGCCATGATCCCCAAAATATATAATTTCCATAATTTGCCTTCCATTTTGCCAATTTTACAAAAAGGCCGTACTACTATTGAGAGAACATGGTGACGTCATAGAAACGCAAGCAATAATATTGTATTTTTGTGATATGCACAATAACATGCGTATCATACAAAGTTTGTCCATCCCAAAAATTCGGTCCCTGTCTGCAAGCAATATTTCCAGACATATTTGCTTGAAAGCAAGGCTTTGAAATGCAACTGCTTAAAAATATAAACAAGTTCTTAAAGCGATAAGGACAAACTGTGGTGGATTTTGGCTTGAGTCAGAGAGGAGCAGTTGTAGTTGATAAATCTAGGAGAAAAATGTACAAATATTTTTTAATTTCAAATTAATGGTAAGCATTTAAATTCCAAAAGCTATAACCATTTAGCCTACTACATATGGAGATGACAACGATATGATCTTCAAAGTGGTCGAAAAAATTGTTTTATGTACTATTTCACCAATTCGTTCGTAGCATATACTGATTTTGGTTTCCGGAAAACAATAATAACTTAGGTTTTTTAGTCTTAATTTTCATTTGCGTTTGTCGGTACGCAACTCCAAACCGATCATGCGCATGTTGAAAACCCTGTTCAGAGCACTCCTAACTTGTTTGTTCGAGGGCCACATACGCTTTACACTACAGTTCGAGGGGCGGACATTGTAGCACCCAGGAGGAGATCCTGGTTTCTACTAAGATAAAGTTCGAGATAAGCCTGGTACTCAAAAAGTCCTGCCTCCGAAAACTCGTGACTAGTCCAAGAAAGCTTTTGTATTCCCTTGCGGCGATACGATTGTAGATAGATGCCGATAAAGCACGGCCAGTCGGTATATAACCAGTCGCAAGTTCAAGGAAAACAAGCTTTTAGAAAAATGTCCGTACCAGGACCAAGCAGTTACGAATAAATTCCTGGCGAAAACAAATTCGATCAGAAACAACGCAATATTACAAGCCAAAAGAAATTCGACTGCACAACAACGCGCATCACATTTGAAAGCAAAGACCACGCGGCGAGCTGCTACCAACAGTTTTCTACGGCTCGCAGGCGCTGTACTAATCAACGCGTGAGAAATGCGCGAAACTCGGCCAGAGGAATTGCTTGGACGTAACAGACATCTTACGTAATGCGATTGTTTCGGGATATGTTACATTCTATCAAATCAACAAATTTTCGTAAATTTCTTATTTTTTCATATTTAACAAAATGGCTCCGCGCGCCGAATGAAATGGCTGTACGGGCCGGATTTGGCCCGCGGGCTGTAGTTTGGAAGATGCCGGATATAGAATATGAAGGGGAGTGGTAAGAGCACACACCCTTGGCGGAATTCAACATTCGCTGTGAGCAGTTGTGATGAATACACTGACTTGGCGGACAGTAACAGACGGCGGTCGACACTATACGTCCGCAACACTCTCAACGCGTTCTCGAAGCATGCTTTTCCCAAGTCGACAAAACAATTAGCGCAAACGTCTTTGGCGTACTGCCTAGATTTATGGAAACTTTTCTGGAGAGTGAAAATTTGGTCTGAATTGATACGTCTAAGGGCGCATTGGGTATTCTCTAGTTGAAGTTCAGTTGTTTCGCGGCATCTTTTCTCAAGGTACTCGGCATAAACTCCCACGAAGGCTGAGGGAAATCTGTGGATCGTTGGTACCACCATTAATGTCTCCCTTCGCACGTATGAGGATGATCAGTGATCATCCTAGTGAGTGGTTTATGAGGCGAGGATGCAAGTGCACCCGCAAAAGTTTTGATTTGTTGAAAGTTAGGTAAACCTGTGAAAATCCCTGAAAATCCGGGCAAAAATGGCGCCCAACGTTGTTTGACTTCAAAAAATGGCGCTCAACGTTTGCAGAAAAACACAATTAAGACCTTTTTTGGAGTTACACCAAAAACAGGTGTTCATGTTCTTTGTGGGGGGAATTTGTCTGCAAAAGGCGCACGAAAACGTTTTGGGCAAGTTTTGGGAAATTCGGGCAAAAATCATTCTCACCCCAAAGCTTTGCCTGCTCCTACACCTAAGACTCTAGTTGTGTTTCAGTGCCCTTGCAGAACGCCATGCCACTTGACATACACCGGTTAGGCAAGGAATTATTTATCTGTTTAATGCTTTTAGCTTTTCATGTCAAATTTCATTACAGGCTGCAGCGCTTTGACAGCTAGGAAGACTTCTGCCGCACTAGTGGCATCTTTCTTTCCCTAACGTGGTTCCTGTGTGTTTGGTGGCATGACAGTGACTGGGTTCAGAAGATCGTTGAAACCTCTCTCCATCTGCCATGCAGCTCCCTCGTTGCGGACCAAGACGCCGTTTTCGTCTTTGATGGATCTAGCAATATTAGATTTTTTGCCGCGAAGACGCAAGATGTTTCGCCAGAACACTTTGTTGGCTTTCCACTAACTGGAATCTAGTGTATGTTCGAAATTCTCCCAAGATTGCATTTGGGAATTTTTACTAGGTGGATTGCGAACTTTTGCACTTCTTCGTGCCGCGAATGCAAAAAGCTTTTTTTCTGAAGCCATGCCTTGCAGGCTACTTTCATTGCTCGAATAGCATCTTTATACGCCCCGGTTACGCCAAGACGTTACTTTTTTGCAATCCGTCCCCGCATCAAGCAGTCTCTGTCCACATACGCACACAGCAGACTACTCCCCCATGTTTGCTGCGGTGCATTCTGGGAGCTCACGGAGCAAAGGTGGTACACTGTAAACGTCTTTCTTACATGCCTGTCCACCAATCCTCACACTTTATTTTGTAGGATCTCCTATTGATGCGCTTTCCTTTAGGTCAGTTATGCATTGTATTGTATTCAGTTTTAGCCGCCAGTATAAAACATTATAAATACACAGGTACATCAACAAAAAAATAAACGTGGGCAGGGACACCGAAAAACCCGAAGGTTATCTTGTCAAGGTGTCCCTAATCAATACGCAAGTGCAATACAGTTGTGAAAGTCCAATTTGCTGTGTTTAAAAAAAATGTCTTTAATTTACAGGAAAGGAGATGCCCAAGATATTGCTCTGCTGACCTCGGAATTCAAAAGATTGTCCTGCCTACGATAGTTTTGTGTGTTCATTTCTGATTTTTGTTGCGATGCCGTAATTTTACAAAAAAGTTTGAAAGTGTTTAGATTTGAATGCATCAAAAACTCGCATGGCCTTGTAGCGTTTACTACTTTTTGACCACTGTATAAAAACTTCATGGCATCTTGTATTAATGAACACAACTTCTGTGTTGGTCATCTGTATCATTTTCGGGCAAATCTAACCATTCAGCCGTCATCACAAAGCCTATCACCGCAAAAATTTTTCAGCATTTCATCTACAACAAAAATTTGTCACCACGACGCTTCTCAATACCAACAGTTTGTCACCACAAAATCTCTCAAAGGAAACAAATTCTCATCGTAACCAATTCTTCCTTGTGGAGAGGATATGATGATGGATTGTTTGTGATATGAGACTTGCCTTTGGTGAGAAGCGTGGAATTGACAATCGGATGGAGAGAAATGTCTGCTTAACATTCTGAGCGAGCCGGCAGCTGGATTCTGCTAAATTAAAAAAAACGTAAAATTTGTCCAAAGTGTTTTCGTGCCAAGTGTGTGTGTGGTGATTGCGCTCTATTAAAACGTAAAAATGACACGGTGTGAAACAAGAAAACTATGAAAATCTGTTTACTGAACAAGATTGTCTAAGAAAAGCAACCAGCTTTGATTCTCTACACCGAAGGTACTGTACTTTTTAAGGTTTGACCTTGGTGATCGCTATGATATTTGAGAGGCCTCAACTATTTCAGATGGTCGTAAAGCGAGGTATTAGTGCAATTTGGTGGTGGTGATGCAGCAGCGAGGTTCTACTATATTTTGAGAGACTGTTGGAAACGTTTGACAGACCGTTTTCGATCTTTGAAAACGCTGTTTACGCCAGTGTTCTGAACCTTTTTCCAGTCATAGCCCACTTTTAGTCACATTGACTTATCGGGCCGGCAAAACGGCCTAGTTGGTTGAGCACGCGCCACCAAATTTGGTAGACTGGATTCGATTCCTTGTTGAATCGAACTTCTCCAAAACAGCTGAAGTTACTTCCCTGAATGCGGATACTCACAGTAAAAGGTTGCCCGCTTTAGGCTATCACGTGTAATACATCAAAAGAGATTCTTGGCCTTTTTTTGACAAACTGCTTTGCTGACTAAAAGCGTTCGTTATTTTTGCCGGTTTTCTGTTTTTCCTTAAGTCACTCAAAGATCTCTCGTCCTATAATTGTTTTTGTGGTATGCATTCTTTGCAAATGATTCTTAAGACGAGAAGCCTTCGTAGTCACGCTACTAAAATCTTGATTGCAAAGTGAGCATGGTTTGTTTTTACAAGTTTGAAGGTGATGTCACAAAACCAAAATCTAAATACTGGCAATACTTGTTACTTGCCATATTAAATTTTTATCAGAAACGCTGAACTTCTCTTATAATTTAACCTCACGTAACTCAGTGTTAACAAGCAGGCTAGCAAGGAAAAGCGGGAAAAGATTTGCAGACAAATTTTTGATTGAAAAGATATACTATTACGTCACAAACGAAGTGATATCCAACGTCACAAGCAAGCGCAAGGAGCACGTGAGAGAAGGATCAGTCCGCTGAAGTTTTCTACTATGAAAAACTCTTAAAATGATTGAGACTGACGAGGCTTTAGATGGTTTGAGAAAGAACTCTAGTCTAGTGTCTGCGAAAACATAATACTTTTAAAAATAAAATCATGTAATTAGTAATTTTCTCCGCAAGGTACTGTAATCAGGGTTGTTTAAGGTGTTTTAGGGACCCGATTCGGGTCCCTAGAGTTAGAGAAAATTATCATCGGGTCCCTATAATCAGAGAAAATCGGGTCTCTAGAATCAGAGAAATCGGGTCCCTACTGGTCCATACTGGGTACCAAACATTTCCCTTAAAAAAAACTTGCTACAATTGTCATGTAGCTTTATCGCACACTAATTAGCAAACTTGTTTTCATTGCCCCATTTAACAGAAACACCGGTTCATACCTTTTTGAGAATTTGTCAGCAAACCCATTCAAAGAGTTAGTAATGGCAGGTTTTCTTCCTCCAAATTGGTGCAAGTGAGAACTACTTCTTTATGATAGAATTATTACCACCTCTACACACCAACTGATGCCAATGCTTTGTTTGCGTGCAATGGGAACATAACCTACAGTAAACAGCTGTTGCAGAGAAACGTAGGACTCGTCAAAATTTTTTTGTTGAAGGACCTCAATCGTTCTTTTAGTCAAGCATGCATATTATAATATGCAGATACGTAGATAATTATCTATGCGTGATAAGTTACAGTAGCGACATGTGCTAGGTAGTACGCACTAACAATGTTTGACAGCAACATCGGCTCCACTGGAACAAGTTTTCAGCCACCCAGGCGAATTACACAGCGCGATAAGCACCAATCTTGGCGTACGAATCTTTTCCATTTTCATAATTATGCGAATGAATTCCGACTTCCATTAATTGAGCTTACATTGAATTTGATGATTAAATGTTAATCTAGTTTTGGATTTAGTCTAATTTGTAGTTTCGCGAATTCGGTAATTCTAATCCAGTGGTTCCCAACCTTTTTAATGCATTCCTCCCTTGCTCATTTTAAAACATTCCATTCCTCCCGAAAACTTTTCATTCCTCCCCTCATTTAGGAACATTTTCTTCCTCTCCTTATTTTTCGGGTTCGTAGGCTAGTATTAACTACAACTGGAACAATGGTCATTATTGACGACAATAATAAAAGTAGGACAAAAAGTATCTGTTGTCAAATAAAGGCACTAAAGTTTGTCAACAACAACGTGTGATAGTCCACTGCATACTTACAAATATAAAGTGATAACTAATTGAAAGAGCCAATGTCAACATAAAAAAGTGCAACACTTACAATGAATAGATAACTTAACTATAAAGTGGAAATTCCTCCTCTGAACTCGTGAATTCCTCCCTGGGGAAGAATTCCTTTCTGGTTGGGAACCACTGTTCTAATGTAATTTCGGAAAACTCAACAGCTCTAATTTTAACTCTAACCTAATTTTGAAAAGCAGAAACAATTCTAGTTGTCCAAGTCTGATGCGATGACGGTTGAGAAACGTTTACCTGACAATAATTCCAGCACAAATAAAACTGTTTCAGCTTTTATTTCCGTTCAAGCCTTTTACGCAACGTTTGATATAACTTTTATCTAATTATCCTCATAGCAAAAACACAGGAAAGCGTAAACACTGGTAAGTGCAAAAGTAGACTTAAGTTTTCTAAATTTGCAAAATTTTGGAAATTCGTTTTCGTGGAGTTACTGCATATTTTCAACGCAATTCCCATGAATAACGGCCTTCTATTGGTCTGCAAAATGTACAGCTATTAGGGCATTGGATTTTCTATTAGGACCGCATTTCAGCAAGATTAATGAGTGCTTCTAATAATTGGACAAGCCCGTAATGATTAGTGCGTCCGTTTCTGTGCTGGGTGCAGTTCTAGAGTTCGACGCTTCGGTGCTGGCATTCCTGACGCTCGTCGTATCAAGACCATGTAAATATTGATACTGGTTGTTCTTGCATGGTCCTCGGTGTATACAGTAAGCTGTGGGAAAGTTCTCAAGACTATTACTGACATGAAATGTTCTCTGAAGTTCGATCATTTTGATCTGCCTTGCCAGGTGTCACGGAGGGCTAAGGCGTAAGCAACTTATACATCGCCATAAACCAGGGGTGGGGAACCTATTTACTGTCACGGGCCGCATAAATTGTGGATATGCTGGCGGGCCGCAAACAACAAGTTAGTATCTTAAAGTTCTTCCTTTATCTTACTATGAGGGACGGAGGCTTCTTATTGCATAATACCTTAAGAACCTGGTTATCATGGAGCTTCGTGTTGACGTGATTTTGTACTCTAAATTAGGTAACGAAAATAATAATGCGGGCCATACCAAATGTTCACGCGGGCTGCAGATTTCCCAACCCTGCCATAAACAAACCTCTGCCAAGTTGTGTATATGGAGTCTAGTCAACCTTTACATGTACTTTATGCTTGCTACAGTTGCGTTCGCAATCGTTTGACAAGCGCAACGAATAACCGTCACAACATGACGGGATCGGCCAAGCACTACAGTACCTATGATTAGGTTTTTTTAAAGGTTTGGTTCAAGGAAACACCTAGAAATTTAATGAGACCGCTATTTTTAGTAAAACTTACAAAGTAATTCCTAAACGTATTGTTTATTACAGTATTAGCAGTCACAGTGCACAATTAGTACTACTGTATTTACAAAAATTTCAACACAAATTTTTCAACTTCAACTTCATTTAACAGCTGTTGTTCATCAGTGAAAGCATCGGTTTCTTGCTCGTGATCTGCAGATTCTAGGGTCATTAGTGCTCGCTGTGTCACTCTGCGCTTATTGCTTGCTTTTATCTATTTCAATCACAAATTTAATGAGCAATTTCCAATCTCAAGCGTGCCCTCATCATTGAGCTGCTCTGGACCCAGTCTCACCCCCATGGGGAGCTTTGGTGCGGTTAGCTCCCCATGCAAAGCTCCCAGCCCCCAAAATTGAAATATGAAATACTATAAATCAGTGGAGCTTTTGTTAATTTTCAGAATGTCAAGCCTCGCTGCACAAACGTAAAGTTCCTCTATTGAAGACTTTCTGGACCGTTCATTGAAACATTTATGAGAGCATTCAGAGTTACATCAAACAGCCGGTTTCTTTGCTTGGTTTTAACATGGCACAGAGTTGAAAATCCTTGCTCTGGCCAGGTTGCGGCAAGCGGAATGATCAGCACGTTGCAGCAATATTGGTTGTCTCGTCGACCAAACTGGGGCAGCATGGGCTCTGCTTGACATCAGAAACAATGCGATTACTCAAATGTTCCGAGATCAGCAAAATAAACTCAGTTACTGCCACAGAACTGTTATGGTGGAGGTCGCAAAGCCGATCATCATGGCCAATGCGGCACAAACGTAAAGCCCCCCCTCGGGATAAACGTAAATCCCCCCACACGAACGTAAATCGCCCCTAGTGAAGACTTCCTGCCCCCTTGGTGAAGACAACCACGACGGTTCTGGTCTGCACTGCACTTATTTGGTGTGAGGCGAATCGGTTTTGGACGTTAATTGAAGCAACAATTCAATTCAACTAACTCTTTTCGTGGTTGTCCAGATTTAAAGTAGCAATTTTATGGATCCGCACAGGAAATTTATGGCTCCGTTTTGAACTCATAATACGCCTTAAAAAAACACTGCTTATGATGAACAGTGAAGGTTTGAAAAAGCGAATTTTTTCAAAAACTGCAATACACAGATGTGTTTGAGGTATCTAGTTAACCGATAATTACTCAAAAAAATTGAAAACTTTATGTAAATTAAAAAAATATTCAGAAAGCATACGTTAGTCACACACAAATTCTTAACACTCACCCTAGGTATATCTCAAGTACCGTAACGATAACCTGCATAAGAGAATTTAATGAGGAAAAGCTCGTAAAACATCATTAAATCTATAAGATTTGTTAGTATTTCATCTGGTTTCGTGATTCAACAAAAGAAATTGCCAAGTCCCCAGTTGCGGTTTCAACGAAAAACCATAACTCAAGAGCCGCAACTCTTATGGTCAGTTCGAGTCAACTACTATGGATATCTGTGTCATCCGTGTTTTCTGGATTCGCTAGAGTTTCTGGATTCGCACATCATTTGTCGCGCAACATATTTTTGAAACTCAATACCAGTAAACTGCCTCATCATTTCTTAGAAGTTCACCGTTGACACAGTCCTGGTAGCAATAAAAGACAAAGCGACTTGCGAACATCTAGCAATGTAACCAGAATTTAACTTAAGACTGGCAGAAACTTTCCTGCTTTCTTTGGATTCGTGCGTCAAGCACGCTTTACCAAAGTAGCAAGAAATAATCTATTTTTTTCTCTTTGATGATTGATTATCACTAGCGTTATGCACATTGGCAAATGTGCAGCAATGGGGACTATAACGGGTCTCGGAAACTCCGTTAAACTCTCTGATGTCATTTTTGATAGACCTGATCAAACAATTTCATTGAACATAACTGCTGAAACAGTTAATTTTAACAACCTAATTTGTCCAATATGGACAATTCTTTCAACCTGTTTGCAGAAAAATGTTGCCCATCGTGGAAAACAACCGCTTTGTAATTAGCGCTTCATGGGGAACGCAATTCCAGTCACAAAATAACAAGTATCTATAGTTTGAAACGCGCAAATATTAATCTTTTACATATTTAACTTCTTGTTGACAGCAATCCCATACTGGCGGGATAAAAGAAAGAATGGTTGAAAACAAGTCACACACCTGTACTTTAAGATATCAACCAGTAGGACTAAAAGTTACTAACATTCGTTAAAATGACATTTTTCGTAATGGATGCTGGATTAAGTTTTTACTCCAAACTTTCAGGAATTGGTGCTTTCACAACAGGCCATGAACCTATACGCAGAAACCGCTTTATACCAGGGTTGCGAAGTCCGAGGTAAAATATCCGACCTTTCCAAAATTTCCGACTCCCGACTCCTTATTAACCTAAAGGGAATGAAATTTGGCTGTTAAAATCAATGGAAATCGTGGTGCACAGCAAGAAATCTCTGTTTCAACAAAAGTTTCAAAAGAAATGCCAGGTGTATGTATTGCAAGCTGCGAACGATCTTTCAGTAAACTGAAGCCGGTCCTTTCATACATCCGGGCTTCATTGAATAGCAATAAGTCAGGGAAGGTTGTGTGATCTAGCTTTGATGAGAATAGAAAGGGACGAAACAGCGAAAGCTTACTTTGATGAAATCATAGACGAATTTGCTTCGATAAAGGCACGGAAAAGTGTTGTTTTAATTAGCATTTTTGTGTAATTTAACCGAAAAAGGCTGGGTATATTTATGTTTTGATGGAATTTTTTCTTCGAACACAAGCGATACATGACTTCCATTAAATAATTTATTGTGCAATTCAAATTAAACATTTTAAAAGAAATTGTCGTTTGCAGTTGCAATATTTTGTTTACTTTTTTTGTAAGATACAAAATTTTGTCCGGCAACACTATGTAGGCCTATAAACTACGATAATGTCATTGTTTGAAAGTGTTGATGTTCATCATAATAAAAATAAATGAGTATGGAAGTGTGTTGTAGTCTATTGGATAATTTATATTTTATTTGCTGAAAAGTTTAAGGCAAAAATAAACTCAAATATTTTCCGTTTTAAAAATTTTATTTTCTTCATGTCTTATCTTTCGTAAAAATTGTGCGTACATCTAATATTTAAATTATTAGAAAAGGTGCAGATTTAAAATTTGCCATGGGCGCCACTTGGCATAGATACGCCACTGCCTAATATGTAACGAATTCTGAATTTTGTCGAGACAGAAAGGAACTACAAGTCTTGGCTTTCGAGTTTATTCAAGTTTTTCTAAACTTACAAGTCAATGATGTCAATCTATGCGGTTAAGTGATCACCAGCCCTCTCTCCTAGTCTCATCGTTAAAAAGATAAAAGATTCAAGCAAACAGTAATTTTGGTTGTAACCTCGGTTTATGGTTGTGGTTAAACAAAGATGATATCAACTATCGTGCTCAGGTTGTGTGGTGAGTCATTTCACTTAAAAGGTGCATTCTTCTCGAAAAAGACGTTAAACGTTAGAAAAAATGGCAGAGCTGATCAAATTTTACCGTTCCTTTCGTTATATAAAGATAAGTTTTTGTTCTAGCCACCCATTCGTAGTTTCGCAAGACGTTTGGTGCATAATCAACAGGCTTTCTGTACAAGAACTAATTGTACAGCTGAGGCATGTGGTGTTGGCATTAACATAGCCTTTATATTTTAACTTATTCTCACCACAAGTTTTATGGAAATGTTGGCAGTGGAACAATTCGATCAGGGCAAAGTGATGAGAAACTATCGCACTGCACTCAACTTAGTTTTAACTTGTTTGTGCAGTTATCTTAAGGCAAGCTTGTAGTGCCAAACGTTAGCTTTGTTTGATAAGAAATGGCTTGAAGGAGTTAGGACGCACAAATGGTAAAATTCAGCGTTTTAAACAACTGTGTTTAAATATTGAAAAAAATAACCGTGTTTTGGTTCCAAACCAGTTGGCTATCCGATCCTACCGCCTTTCCAAACTACTTACCAAACATTCCAATAATAGCGTTTTTTAGAAAAATGGTAACTGCACACATTCTGCTAAAGCTCGACGGGGTAAGACTTTCGACGTTAAGAACTGGTGCTGCTCAGATTATGCAAATCTTAGTGCTGCTCAGAATAGATCAAGCTTTTGTGTTGCTCGCAGTTTCTTGGTAAGCGTTGACATACGCATTCTGCCATAGCCTCAAAGTTTTAGACTTTCGTCGTAAAATCTGGTGCTGCTAGTATAACAGATCCTCCCTATTAGCGACTTGCAATTCGTAGTTAGCGCGGGGTAGTCAGCATTCCAGAACCTCACGCAAAATGCGAGTTTCTACACCAACAAAAATATGCAATGCTCTTTGTGCGTGGTGCTTGCTCGCTTATCTTAGTAAAAACAGGAAGTTTACTGTCATTGCGCTCATAGCTCTAACGTGTTTTAGATTGTAAAGACTGAATAGATTTTTGCTGATGGTACAAGATGTTAGCTTTCTTCAAAGCAAAATACAGGGTGTCCATAAAGTCCTGCACACATTTCAAAATGTAATTGCGAAGTAACTAAAGTAGATAAAATCATACAGTTTTTTGCAAAGTGAAGTTTGTTTATTAAAGTTTAAAATTAAAAGATTTGGAGTAGTTTAAGTAATAGCCATATTTCAAGAATTTGCTTTTTCATGCTATTGATAGACTTCAACATGTGCTCCATTTGTTGCTCTCAATATGTCAAGGCGATACTCAATTTCGCGCCAAGTGTT
>Ga0210059_1003762_pt1 | contig 24408 bp, 16 predicted proteins | sample Ectturendosymbi2_FD_188042 | JGI IMG/M metagenome (GOLD analysis project Ga0210059, IMG submission 188042) | Ecteinascidia turbinata endosymbiont from Florida, USA - Sample 2 (SPAdes) (version 2) | ecosystem: Host-associated > Tunicates > Ascidians > Unclassified | place: Key West, Florida...
CGGTTGCAGTGTTCAAAGAATAAGGACAAATACCAGTAAAAACAATCTGACTGCATCAAAGCGTGCAACCATACATTGTTGGACTTCTTGTATCGTTCAAGAAACAGGTAGGCCTACACATTTTTTCGATAAGGCCTCTACGGTAGGAATATTGTTACAATAAACCTGATTACTATTAACACTCGATAGCCACGGCAGGTTGTGCAGAGCCCTGCAACCAAAGTTATAGGACACGCATTCTCTGCATGTATGCCTTCCTGAAACATCAAGTGATTTAATAAGACTTCACTAATACAACACCCAGTTTTAATGTTGTTTAGTTCAAGAAACAAATCATCAAAAATACAGCCAACAAGTATGGACTCAATATCTCTCCCTTGTCTGACCCCATTAGTAACATGAACAGTTCGGACAAATTCATATGTGTAAATAATTTGAAATGAATTATGTATAAACATTTTTCCCTTCTATTGTTAACATTAAATGTACCCCTTCACATAAGCAAATGTACCACTAGGGATACATGTACCCCAGTTTGGGAACCCCTGGACTCTAATGCCTTAGATTAGTGCGGTTCTTAGTTTATACAACCACGCGAAGCCTTATTTCTCAGCTTGATGGTCACTAACTGCTCAGGCGAAAGGTCCTTTTCAAGATTCAAAAGAATTAAAACTGAATTAAAGGGTCACAATGTTCCAGGAGAGGTTGTCCACACTTAAGCATTCGGTACATTAAAAGTGACAAACTTGGGCAAAGAATTGTAATGAATTCTTAGATAATTTTGTTATGAAGAAGGCAGGACAAAACCTTTTTAACTGTTTACTGTGCTATGTTCAGCCTTACTTGATTAGATGATTGTAACTTTGTATTTCTCTACACGTATTTCAATGACAGTATAAGCGAAATTTAAACCAGTGCAGTCGCCACGGTGGGAATTGGTGAGCTCAGCCCTTCCAAATTTAAATGTGAAACACTATAAATCAATAAAGATTTTATCAAATTTTCAGAATGTCAAGACCCTTGCGCAAATTTAAATCCCCTATTCAAGACATTCTGGCGACGGTTCTGGTTTTTAAACTTTACATCTTTGCACGCGGCAGTTTTGTTGCGTTCGATTCTTACCAGTCTGAAAAAGTAAGAAACACGCGAATCGTGAGCCTAACGGTTACAACCAGTTGGGTGCGTTTTACGTGAGGTGTTTTGCTCGTGTGTGTGAGATTTTTACAGCCGTGGTAAGCGAGTTGCAAAGTGGTCCTCACGTTGTGCTCTGAAGTCTTTATGCCGCCACAGATGCTATGTAGATGCAGTGTGATTGTTTTTTCTTTGAACACAGATAAGAAAAAACATGTGATTCTTATAAAAATCGTAGACCATGTGTTTTGTCAAATATTTCAATTGTGGCGATTTCGGTTGGTTTGCCTCTGGTAGTTAATAATCCTGTTCCCGCCAGCCAAGCAGGATTCCAACAATTCCGTGCAATTTAACGCTTTTGTGTCGAAGGCAGCAACAAACGCAGTGATCGTGGGCACTCCAATAATGATTTAGAATGTTTAATGACCGCACTTTCAGAGTGCCATTTTCGGATTTTCGCAAATTGATTAATGCTTTCCACTTTTTCCACACAACAATGGGAGAGGGGGCCTCACAAGTGGATTAGCCTAGGGCCTCGCATAAGTTAAATCCGGCGCTGAGGCGGCAAAGATTCAAAGCACGCGTCTGCTCTAAACGCTCCGCGGAGTGACCCCGTCACCAGATAGCGATTTCGCTGAGCGGACGGGCGCCAGCAGTTGGAGATAATCGAGGGCAGGTCTGGTTGGAACAGAGGCGAAAAAAAAAGAATTTCGTTTTGTGATTGCGTTTGAATTTCGCTGTCACGAAGTGCGATTGAAGAGAACTCTGCGATCATAAGAATGTTATGCTGCCTTCGGTTGTTCGCCTTTCGAAAAGCACGAACCGATGTGAACACAACTACCTGGAGAAAAACTCAACCTGTCGACGGGGAACGTGATAGCTTTTGTTGACCTCGCAAAAGGACCTCTCTGCTTGTTTTCTTGTCTGTAAGCATGTTTTTTTGTCAGAGATGCACGCTGTTTTTAAAAAGAAACACGTTTTAGAGTTTCATTTTGCAAAGGACGATCCGAGACAAGATGCCCAGAGATAAGCAAACGGCGATTACACGCGCGTCTCAGTCGCGAATGAAAGCAGCGCCATAAATAATTAAATAAACAATTGCCTTGCAGCAATTGGTTCCGGCTTTCGCTCGAGCATGAGTTCGTTGTTGCCACTGGTTATTCCAGAGCAACACCGGCGCTCTGTTTCTTCCCGACTTCCCGTCAAACAGTCATCAACGGCAACCAAACTGACTTTTTCGACGTTAAAAAAAACAATGTCACAATAAGGTGAAAACCATCAACATCAGTGTGGCACCACGCGGTATACCTGCCGTCATCTTGAAGATGGTACGGTTTATTGTACTTAGCAGATGGCGCCCACGCTTATTTTTCTCTACGACCTAATAACCTCAAGCTTTAACCTTCTTGGTACACCCTTGAAGAGCGCATTGATGCTGGCAGCTGTGGAAAGCAACGTAACAAAGATAAAAGCCCGTTCAGCCAAACGTTTTTCCTTGTTACATCACACTCTTGGAAAATGCAAACTCACATCTATTTCAAACTTACTACTATGCAGTAGTCTAGCAGTGCCATAAGAAACAACGGGGTCTGTTGATAGACAGACCACACGAAATAGATTAAGAGATACATTTTAACGTTCCATTCAGTCTCAAAATGAATGTGTAGCTTTAACACCAACATCAAGTTTCAAGGTGTTACCGAATGACTTTTGTCAGCAGTTTTCATTTTGACCAAACGCTATGCTTAACGAATCATCATGGAGAATAATTCTCAGCAGTACAACCCCGCCACAGTTTCATTTAACTTGGCGTTTTCAGACAAGCAAGTAGCTTTTAACAAACGTGACGCATAAAAAGAGGTGCCGACAGTCCATAAGAAACAAAAATAATTCAATCCCAACTTATGTGGCCCAGATCATGAATGCGTATCGTAAAGAGGTCTGAAAATTTGCAACAATTAGTAAGAAGTTTTAAGAAACGATACCCATTCTGAGGAGACACTTGCAAGCAAACAGCTCTCAAATCCCTTGCCCAGATATCATTCAGCTTGATTCACAGCGGCAATACCATGACTACTTGCATGGAGGTCAACTGCAAATGCTTTGAAAATAATTGCACCACAAGAGTATCTGTTACATTGATGCAGTGTTCACCGAAAGACTTCTTATGGTAAAGCAAAGCGAGTCTCCCGAAGAAGTACTCACACGTTTTTGTTCATGCTCAACTTGATTTCTTTGTGACGCATGACTTACGTGACAATTTACAAAACGTTTGCCTCAAAGTGACATGCTCAAAAACGCCCACATTTTAGTATGTGCGCACTGTGCACGCGTCCGTTCGAACAAAAACCACGTTGGTGGCCCAAGCAAAAGCTGTACGTAAATCAGTGTCACTTAAATATGGCATCTTGTTAAACAACCACAACAAGGCTGTCACTGATAGCAAATATGCGTCCTCTCATTTAATTTGCGCTTGTCAAATACATTCAAGACTTTGCTTCCGTCAACGCAAGAGTCGAAACTGATTGCAGTCATTGAGATTGTTTGCAAAGAGCGTAACGTTTTTTTGCAAGATAGTTCAGGCGTTTGCGACTTAGCAGTGGTCAAATACAACCCGTTTCAACTTACACACATGCGCTTCTCACATTTGTAAAAGGTAGTGAAACATTTCAAGAGTCCAATTTATGAAACAACAAATTATCTGCGTAAACAGTATAAAAAGTACTTAGCAGTATAGAAATAAAAGTTGTAAAAATTGAGGCACTACAGAGAAGTATGGCACACCTGATGAGATCAGAAATAACCAGTGCTGCCACAGGTTTCTCAGCAAAAATCACTAGATTCACAAAAAAATTCACTAGATCTGAAAAAAATCACTAGATTTAAAATTTTTGCGTCGAAATTAGCAGTTTTGCTTGAAATTATGTACTTACTTACTTTATTGCCCAAAAACCTTCACATCATTTGCAAGTTTGTTAAAATAGATCACGTTGAAGCCTTGAAAATCTCATTCTAACAATATCTTCAAGCTTTTCTCAAGAGAAAATGACACCATTCGCGAGTATTTAAAGCAATCACCCTGAAGGGTGATACATACTGTGAAAAAAATCACTAGATTGCAGTGAAAAATCAGTAGATCACTAGATGAGCCTAAAAATCAGTAGATCTAGTAAAAATCACTAGGCGTGGCAACAATGGAAATAACCTTCATGTCCCCCGTAACGACTGTTTAAAGGGATGAACCGCAAACTTAAACAATGTATGCACAAAAAGCGAGTATCTCGCCATCTTTCACAGCATTTACGGAGAGTATAACCGAGAGCACACTTTTCGCAGCAATTTGTTCAATTCGCTTCTGCCACGGAAATATGCCGCGAAGGAATGCTAGCACTTAAAAGTCAAATGCACTGGCCCTCAAAAGAGCATGAACGAGCAAGTTCTCGCAGCCACGTCCGTCACTTGTCCGAAGGCAGGGCTAAATGAAACTGCTAGATCGAGACTGGATCGTGTGCATGTTATATTAGGAGCAATTGCACACCAGAGGGGAACTTGAAAGTCACGCAAAGCCGTATGAAGAACAATACCGCAACAAATGAAACCATTTTGATTAGTGCACTCTGCCTCACTGTTCCTCATAAGACTTCACAACACAAATGCGAAAACGTATTTAGCTATAGACAACGTGCTGTGGCCCGTAAGTGAATCGTGAAAGACACCTTAAACATTCTTTTCTTATTTTGGCAGCTTTTTATGCCTCCTCGTTAGGATCACTAAGATTTCAGTTTGAAATCCTACCTGAACCGCGTCCATTCAACGCAAGGAATTGTGTCAAGCACGGGTTCGAGTCCAGCACAGGAGCAGTCGTTTTGCTCGAGTCTTTTAATATGTGACGCGTGGTTGTTGCCGATTGTGGCAAACAAGTTATGATTCGTGTCATTACAGGCCTATGAGCTCATCAGACAAACTTCATATCAGATTTGATCTTGTTGCCTACACAGGACCGCAAGGCATCGTTTACTTAAGCCCAGCGCGGTCTGTGGCCAAACGGAAACGTTGCTTGTAAGAAAGCAAGAGACGCACGAGACTGTCAACAAAAACTCATTGGTTTGGTCAATGTAAGGGCTTCAGCCACGTTCCTGGCGTCTAAGATTCGACCACAATAAAGATCTTGTATCAATTGTCGATCATGTTTAAACCGCTCGCACGCAGAGATGCCGACCAATCACCGGTCTTTTGTCAACCCTGTGCCATGCAAAAGAGAAACAGCTCTCTCAACCTAAACATTGCCACTGGAGTTTGAAGTTTAATCTTTTACAGAGTCATTTTAATCAATTGCTACATTATCTACATGGCTGAATTTGAATTATTAAAATACGAAGTGTTGCATTATTATTTCTATCACGATGTGCTACGTTTTATTTATGAATCTGCATTATTCTGCGTGCTCACTGATCAGTGCATATTATTATTATCACATGAGCCAAACAAGTGCATAATTAAGCTTAAACTTCTTCCATGTGCGTTCGAAGCGCAAACTGTTGGAAGCTGAGCTTGCAGACGTTCCACTAACGTGACCGATTTGACTAAGTCACTTGCATTGCAAACTTTAACAAAGCTTATTGCGGTATCTCATAAAACTAGTTTACATGCTACCAGAAAGACAAAAGGAAACACATGAGAAAACATGATTTGCATGCTTTCATTCCAGTACTCGCAAAGGGTGTTCGATGACTGACCAATCAACCGTATGTTCAGTCAAGCGAGAGAGAACCTGGACCACCACCTGCAACTCGGATGAGCACAGAAGCATGCGCAAGGTTTTTGTTTGCTTCTTCGACTAAGATCGGAAGCAGCCTGTATGATGAAGGATCGGACCTTTTTGGTATGCGAAGCGCAAGCACAATTTCCGTGCAATAAAGCCATTCACAGGCGTTCCTTCCTGACAGGCGATGCTTCTGCTTTGGTTCAAATACCAGTGCTTAGGACAGTTTTTGGCAATTTCTCAACTGAACACAACTTTTCTTAGTCGCACACCACCAGCCCGCGTCAAATCAGCCGCGAAAGGCCGCCAGAAAGCGGACGGCGATTTTGCGAGTTCCCACTGACCGGCAGATGCAACTGGTCACGGCGGCCGCATGACACGGGGCGAAGCGAATCGCGCGCGCGGCGCCGACCTCGCATGCGATAAGATCGTTAAGCAAATAACCCGCCACCAGCAGCTTCTGCGCCGGGAGCCAATAGTACGCAGCAGACCGTCGAGGTTTCTGTTAACGTTAACGAAACTCTTCAAGCGCGATTTTATGCTTGCAAACCATTGCGACAGGCCACCAGCTGCAAAACGTCCCACGCCGATAAGGATTACTGCGGTGCGGACCTCCTTGCGGAATACAACGAACAGCAAGCGATCGTTCGCCAGCGTGAAGGCAAGTACTGTTAATATTCTGAAAGAAGGTGCGAGTATTGGGACCAGAACTCAAACAAACGTTCCCCGTGATTTTAACGCGCAGGTGAAGGAACAACAATTGCAATTCTGCTACAGCACGGTTCACGCCAACGGGCACTTGTAGGTGGTCCATAAAATCTAGAAGATAACTTGAAGCCATGTAGTTTCTTGCACAGGGGCACTTTACATTTGCTAAACATAACAACACAGCCCGCAATCAGAGCAGCAAAGAAAAAATGGTCTTGTAAAAAACGGAAAAACGTTTAACATTTGAGCAATTTTTCCGATGTCGTGTGTTATTGCAAGCCTTGAAATTGTTTTCTCTTTTCATGGCCATACCCGGCCCTGCAGGATCGTTTTGCCACTTGCAGGTTTGCACAGTAAAATTATTAAAACATAATTTCAATGCAAGCAACGAGGCAAATAACTGTATAAGAAATGTAAGCGAAAAATGAAAAGTTCACACTGATTTCATTATTTTAACAAACTTTCTTATAATTGTTTTTTTATTCAACACTTTTCAAGTACTAATTTACCATCACCATAGGGAAAAACACGTAAATACTAAAGAAAGAAGCAACAGCTGGCAGATGGTTATATAATTAACTTTTCATCAAAGCCGTCTTGTAACCTTGCAAAAGATGTTTGCGTTCTGATTCAAACAACCAGCTGTTTTATATTGATGGTTTGCCAGATCAAGACCGCCCAACAAGACAATGATCTCCGCGTGGAAATTTGCCTATTAAAACCAATAGACCCGTCTGCCCCGAGACAGCAAACATACGTTTCGACACGAATGGGACGCAACAAATTACTATTTCGCAAATGAGCACGACCACCTGCTTGTCCTGCTCCTTTCCCTTGAGATGTAAAAAGCTGTAAAAACGGCTGCTTTTCAACGGGAACGAAATGCAACTGCACAATGAGAACGACCTAGAGATTACTCGGTCTTGTCCAGGTGAGATTCATGAATGGAAAACCCACGCCAGCAGGATATCAAAATCTAACGGTTTTCCCTCTGTGGACGCTAATATGAATACAGGACCAAGAAATACCGCATTCAATCACATCATTGGTCCAGGCACGTGAGATGTTCTCGAACATGCGCCGTTTTTGTGTGACTGGCTTCGAACAGATAACGACAACACGTACGTTTTGACAGCTTAGGAACAGGGACGGCACAAGGATGTTAAACGCGGGGGGTGCATTAGACCTGTGCATTAGACCTAAAATGCACATATATAGGAAACAGCAGCATGAACGTAGGGTTTGAGTAAGTTCACACCGATAGTGAGCAGGAACGCCTCTGTCCAAGTCAGAACGTACAAGACGTCATCACTGACAGCAGACGTTTGCTCCCAGCTCCGTTCCTCGTTTGTACCAAAGGCGTGGCTGCGATGGCAGCCGGATCCGCGCGAGATGTAAGCTGAGAAGTGACGACAGAGAAAAGTAAGAGCGGATCCATTTAATATTCGTAAAGTAAACGTTTCGGTGTAATTGATTAAACAGTGAAGGTGGCCGCCCCGACTTCGTGGCGACAAGCGACAGCCATACCCAAGGTCGAAGTACAAAATTTGAAGCGTTGTATGTTAGCTCGAAGTCTGTAAAACAGGCCATAGGTTATAAATCAGACTGGTAAAATCTTTATCTCTTAAAGCAGCGAAATGCAATTGCAAACTTACTTTCATAGCAAGATTTGCATCATGCATAAATTATCTACTGTTGATAAGGTTTCTGAAATTACCACGTTTCGTGGCACAACATCACCTCAATAGTACAACTACCCCCCAGCTATTACAAACTATCAAGCAATCTTCAATATGCTGAGAAGCAAAATGATAGAAATCTAAATCCAACCCATTAATTTAAAAAAACAGTCGTCAAACCACTCAGGTTTTTCGATATCTGGTCAAAATCAAAATTTAAATAATCCGACTATTCAGGATAAATAAAAATCGCTCAAAATGTTTTTCTAAAATGAAAACAATGCGGCGAAGATCGCATTACCTTTCATCAAATCACCAAAAAAAACAAACTCTTCCAGAGGCGACAAGCGCGTTTGTAATATTTCAAAATTTATGAAAAAGTACCAGTAGCCTATCTTTGAAAATTACGTCACATGCGGAATTCGAAAGCCCGTTCCACTGGCGAGGTTGCGTTCCCATTGATGTTCAACTAGCACTCGCATCGCTCCCATCTTAGCATAATTGTTTGCAGAAATTAATAAAAAACAAACGATCGGTTGACGTCGATCACCCAAAAAGCGCACAAATTCACTATTATGTAGAGGAGGGGCTTTGTTTTTTCAGAAAAGCAAGTCCTTTTTAAGAACATGTCTTTGGTCGGTCACCAAGGTCAAAGGTCAAACGTTCGGTTCGCATCAGCGTCAAACCGCAGAGCGACGCCGCTGTGAACCTGACCTTCATGCGCCACTGGCCTAAAACTTCGAAACGCGTCCCTGCCCGCGTCATCATAAACAACACTGCCTCAGCGGCGACGAATCGCTGATCGTAATTGCGTCGCGGCGGAGACGGCGAGGTGCGCGACTTTGACCAATTTCGAAACGGAGCCTCGAAACGCTCCACGTGAACACCGCCTTGGACCACGCTTCTGACGTCAGTTTGCTTGTAATTTTCTTTTCGTGAAAATAGAAGTCGCGCATGGATTTGACGCAGCAGTGCACGAGTATCATGTCCTGTCCGGCTCGGGCTTGAAGTTCGTGCTCGCCAATGTCCGCCACCATTCAACACCCCTCTTTATTTCACGAAACATTTGATCCTCGCCCCATCGCCCGATCGCGAAATCACGCGCAGCTTGCGTCAGGCGAAACTGGGCGGACCGGGGTTCCCGCGCAAACGAGCATTGAAATTAGTGGGTGCAGCGCGTCTATGGACACATGTGACGCATCGTGACACAGACGGGATCAGTGCGACGCCAACGTTACCGACAAATGAATCGTCGTGCCTCTCAATGTCGCGTAACAACGACGTCGGGAGCCATGTGTACATGTCGGGAGTCCAGTTGGGAGTCGAGGCACCAAAAAATGACAGTAAGCGACGCTCGTGCCATGCTTCGGTGGAAAGGTGCAGCGGACTTTTCGCCACGATCAAAAATCTAAAATACAAAACCTACGCTATAAGAAAATGTTAGCCAAGATTATCCAGATCTCTGTCAAACCTCGTCCAGTACAGCGCATCTCCACTGGTGAGTCGCGACTCCAAAGTGGGTCGTGGATACGTGCTGGGCAGGTCGCGGACAGCTTGTAAAAAAATAAATTTTCAAAAACTTTAAACAAGCTGATGCTCATCTGAAATTGTTTTCGATTTTTCTCTTAAAAACATGGAGGCAAGAGCGCGCGTCGGACGCGTACGGCGTTTTCGTCGCCACGGCAAGCGCTGTTTGCTTGCCAGAAATAACTTTGTTCATACTCCACAAAAGTGGATCGCGACCTAATGACCATGGGCAAAATGCGGTTCCGGGCCTACGACCAGTTGCGAACCACCCGCCAAGTAAATCTTCAGGATTGAAAAAAAAGAAAAACGGCGACGACGCCGCCACCGACCACTGTCACAATGGACGTCTCTGGCGTGTCTTCGGACCATCGCTCGTGCTGCGTGGTGCGCGGAATATATTTGGCGTGCCGCGTGGTGCGCGAAGTCAATATGCCGCTCAGCAGCCACTGTAGTACGCGACAGCGGTAATTTCACGCTTTACGCGCGGGGCAATCAAAGCAGCCGCGAACACCCCCCCTACAGCGCACCATTCGTTGCAGTTTGTTGCAATGCAGGCCTTGCGAAGACACTTGCAGGAAACTGACGATCGCACCGTGCAACAGGCAAGACACTCGATGCCCGGACTCGAAACGCGTTCTAAATTTCACGCGAGTTCGCGACAGCCGTAAAAAGCGGAGGACGACGTCGACGACAGCGATGACAGCGCGCGACAAATCCGCATGCCGCTGTTGTAAATTAGCTCCCGTGCGAAACCCACTTTCCGTCGCTGGAGAAAGCTAAGGAGAAGTGCTAATGAATTAAAGCTCTTCCAGCTGTTGCTCCGGTGCAGCGACCCAGCCACTTGTGTCGAGAGGTTTGGCTGCACTCGCGAGTTCGTTAACGAGTGACAAGGCTCGGTTCGAGAGGGGTGAAAACACTGCCGAGCGTTCGTATTTGTTTAGAACCACGAAAACGCGGCCATTGTTTCGATCACAGTGCACCGCTGCGCGGTCGCAATCAATCTGCCATCACAATCGCATTTTCGGATGTGAGTTGGAGAGGCGTCCAACAATCGACAACCACAAACGGCAACTGGAAAACAACACGCACCGCAAAAGAAGACATGTGAAGGAAGTGTTGCCTTACGGGGTAGAAATCAATTGGGTGATTAACACTTCAACATACCCCCACCGAGACACAGAAAGCACGAAGTCACTCAGTAGACTTTTAACGCTTGATTTTACTATAGTTTCACCGGGGCGCTTTTTGTGGTCTTTGTCCGAAATCGCCAATTGTTGGTGTCATTTTTAGTGTCATTTGTGTCATTTTTGGTGTCATTTGTGTCATGTTTGCTTTGAAAAGTTAAATAAACAACCTGCATTAATTACTGAGGCCCTAACTTCTGTAGACCTCAGTACTCAACCGGAATTTACAATTACTCGATGTGACACCACGATGATGTAAACGATCAATTTGCCTATCGATCCACTAGCTCTTGCACATACCCACGTTTTCGCATGATGGTGCTAAAATCCAATAGCTATAATAATTTCAATCGCATGCGGCGTTTATGATGCATTTATGACGTTCGCATCACGCGTGCGCGAAGCAATAACAAGCGATTCAGTTTAAAGTGCAGTTCAGTTTTTGCACAGGACTGCGAAATCCGCAATTCTCTTATTTCACGAGAATGCCAAGGCTGCGTCTTTCACATGCCCCTCATAAAACGACCGACTGAAACGCATTTCTCCGACTCTCTTGTCGAGCAAACTTTCTTGTTGCAACCTTCTTTGTACTTTTGCGCCGTTTGCAGTTTCAACGTGAATCATCAACAATCGTGCGAAAAGAAACTAGAGATGAACAAACTATCTTCAGTCAAACTATCAGCAATCGTGGCTGGCGTTCATGGATCAGTGAACTTCCTAGCTTCCCGGCCTGTCCACACAACAGCGCAAGACGCAAAAAAACAAACATTTTTAGCGGAAAATGACCTTTCTTTTCGAATCAGGTGTTGTTGGTGAACACCGCGCTCTACGATTTCGAAAATAATGACACTGGCAATGATAACAAACGGCTGCCAGGATCACCCAGAATTTTGTAGCACCAAGCCGTTCCATGAGAAAGGCACGGTGCGTTTGCAAGACAAAACGAAGAATAGTTCCAGGCGACTGAATTGAAAACATCTGCAAGTTTCAATCCGGTTAAAGCGCACGTCGCATTTGCTTTTTTTAGAGACACAAGAATACGGTCCTATTCGGAGTCAGATAAATCCCAAGTACATCCACGCGTGCGAAATAAAAATACGGCCATGTTCTCACATCATTGAAAACACGGCAATAAAGAGATGAGATGCCTTGATATGATCTTTTGAAATGCCACGACAATTTGTTGCTGGCCACAATGTTTATTGAAGCCCAATTTGAAACCAATGGGTTAATGCACCGTTCTGTCAGCTGACCAACATTCACCATCCAAACAAGTACGTTGCTTTAAACACATCTAAAAAAAGTTTGTTGAAAGTTTCTGTAATAAACTAAACGCAATTAAAGCATATATTTTAATATCCGAGCGGTATGCACGACTGTCATACAAACTGAAATATCAGGATACAATTGAAGAATTGCAACATCAGAAAACTACATGTTTGTGACTTTCTTCGTAAAATGCAGATGGTTGCCACGCAACACCGCGACGAAACCTGGCTATAGATTTCAATTGTGACCGACTGACCCATTTTTGGGGGGTGTGACCTGCGTTGTGGAGATGGACAGTGTGCGATCTCTGTCCGTTCTGCTACAAAAATCAAATGTTTGGAGCTAGGTCTGCGAAAGAACAGCATCACTAGCGTAGGTTGTGCTGCATTTCAAGACGTTTACTGTCTTTGCTGACACAAAGGTACAGCAACCTTGGTCGTCCTTGATTTTAGGAATCGCCAGAAAGATTTTGAAAAATCAATAGACCGCCGACAAAGTGCAGATTAATCTCCGTAGTTACCTGCAACGATGCAGCACGCCGAACGCAACAGACCCTTTGACTGATGTCCAGCGATTAAATGGACAGCTTGACCTTTGCTTGATGGTTCTTCGACGCCGCAGCGGAACGAACGCACGACTCACTCAGATTACGACATAGTCGGTGAATTATGACAAATCCGGTGGAAAAAAACATGAGAGTACCGCACCAAACAAAACCATGCAGACTGCCATGGGCTCGAAGATCGCTTGCACAACTATTTTTGACTGTGTCATTGAGCAAGCACACACTGTGTGCAGACAAGAAACTTTCCGCGTAGTTTTTGCCTGAAACGCGTGAGCCAAAAACCTGAAGCCGGTGCTCTTTATGGCCGCCATCTTTGCTCAGTATAGTCACATTTCAGCCTCTCTGATGTTCCTGGACCGAATTCGCTCCAGCGCGTTTTTTAAAACAACGCTTTTCCTCGCGGAGGCTGCGCTCCACCAGCAATATACACGATCGTATATTCTGCAACAAATCAAACGGTGAAGTATTGCGATTCAGTTGGAACTGGTTTGACTCTTAACGCTCCTTCGCTTTGAGTGCTTTAAACCAACAAGCCAACAACATTTCAACAATGAGTGAACTGAAAGTATCGCAACACAGCGTTGGTTATCGTATGGCTTACAGGGTGATTTGGCGCAAGGATCTAATAGCGTACGCCAGTATCATCATCAACAACGCAAAATCGATTCGTGTTTCTGATGTGATCGAATCCTGAGACGAAGTTCTAATTAGACGACCATCACTTAGTCACTTACTCATCACGTCCATGTCCATCGCATATCACATGTTGCAAATGAACGTAACAGATCCGCAAGAAAAGGACTGTTACAGGTTCACAGCAGCGTAACCGATACCGTGTCTGGTCAGGCTGTTTCCACGATAGCTCTTACGATTTTCAAAGGCTATTTGTTACAGCAACAAACCGCAATTGTTGGCCGCACAATAACCGCGATCACTACACAAAGTCAGTGCAAATCATGACGAATTGGAGCTGAAACACATCACTACGCTATTTATAGAAACGCCGAGTCACCCACAGCCAGAAGAGTGGGTCCTTTTACCAACTTTAGTCAGAGCATCCGAAAACGGCCTTATTTAACGGATGCATTTTTCCAAAAAAAGCACCATGCAGTTTTTGCAGAACGAGTAAACCAATACGGGAGAGTCCTTTTTATATCAAGTATTTGTAATGGCAGCAATCTAACTTGAGATCGATCAAACTCACAACACGAAAACTTTCATCATACTTGAGGTTGTTTGGAATAATAACACAAAAGTTCTATTTTCAAAGGATTCGACCAACGCATTAGCAAACGTCGACAAATTCCCACATGCAAAAACACCTACTTCCTAATACTTCTATGTAGCTCAACCGAACGCTTGCTCTCTTTTCTGCCGTTAAACGAATCATGCCAAAGATAGAAGCAATACCCTGACGGTCAGGATGCCGTTTTTCCGACTCGAAGCTCGCACTTGGATAACAATCTTCTGTCCCAGCTGAGAGAATTCCGATCCTCTTGCCTACCGTTTCGCTGCAGTGAGCGACGAACATAGCAGACTGAGTACATCTATACCAGCTACGTCCGAGCGAAATTGCTTGCTGAGCCAAAAATTATGTCGATATCTTTACCAGGGCTGCACCTTGAATGACATATTAATGAGGGCCACACATTGAATGACTTATTTTGATCTTAGCAAACTACATTAAATTTAGTATACGCTAATGTAATGAAAGCGTTCGAATCCTAACTGCAATGGCAACAACTGTTCGGCCCCTTTAACCACTCAGTAAGTGTGATTTCATAGGAAAGTTTAGCGCCAATGAAGGACGGGTTGTCAGTAAGTAGGCTAATCATGCTACAGCGAAAACCTAAAACTGGGCTGCACAAAACCTTCGACTGGGCCACATGCGGTTCGCGGGTTGGACATTGGTGATCTATACCAGCACCAGGCATTTCCAAACTATGGGTCACGAAACATATTGGCTTGACAAATCAGATATAAAAATTTTTGTAAACTTTACAAGGAAATTAAAGCAGGCTTGCAGTCAATCTATTTCTTGTTTCTTGTGCATTTTTAGAGGCAATATCTTGCTTTATGCTGTCAGTTGTTTACTAACATGTCTTCCTGAGCTATCAAATTGACAATAATCAACCAAGCACACGTTATGCGTTGTTACGTCGTGATTGTTTTAATGTATTGACCTATGACCAATATTGACTTCATTGCATTCACTCCAACACGAAGGCATGCTTCTGTTTAGAACTCTAGGTTTCACTTTAGTCTAAGACTACTCGGTGTGCTCTCAAAGCAGTTAGCCAAGCCCCTAAAAAAGCTTTCAGTTTATAGAACACAGTTTCAGAAGCACTTTGCACTTTGATTCAGGAAAAGTTGGAACCACAACCACAAATCATACACAATTGAAATTTCATGAGGCGACGCATCTGCCATGCCCAGGATTAATTTGCGGAGTTATTAAACGACATAAGTTTGCAACTGGAATTTTCAAAACAGAATTAATGTCATTTTTAGGTAAGAACAAGACTGTAATGCCCAGTCAGTTCTGATTCTAGCCATTCATAAACTCTTAAGACTTTTGCACATCATATCTGTGTGAAACTGCATTCTTAAAATTGAAAATCATCAAGTCCAGAACCGATCCTTTTTTAAAATTGTTACGAATTTCCCTTCGTCCTGCGTTGTTTGTATCAATCCACGAATGGATGATCTGTGTAAACATTTTCAAGCGCATCAATCCCATTGGTTGTGCTTGATAACTTCTATAAACTTAATTGTTTTTTCGTTAAATTTTTCACCTGTTTCCACCATGTGTTAGTGTTTTTACTGTAAAGTTACTTCAGTGGAACGCTTTTTTTTCATTTGTTATCCATCAAAGGGGCACTTAGAAAAACGTTTTTTAAAATGAGGCCGCACAACAAAACATTTGAAAAGCCCTTATCTATACGATGACAATCAAACCGTGTCCGTGTGAATCGTAACAGAATTGAGAAAACCGGCAGGGTACGCCATGATGACGTTTTCGGTCGGATTCGAAGCGCGTTGCGCTGCAGCGTCATTGCAATCATTGCATTTCAAGCACACTCGCACACGCAAATCAGACCACTTAACGTCATTGCGTTTCTATATAGAATGTGCAGAGCTAATTCACAAACAGAGAAGATTTAATACCGCCAATGTCCTCCTGTCCTGTTTCAACGCAAACCTATTTGGTACCACTGCCCTGCTTCAAAGATTCCGAAATTGAAACTCGAGACATGCAACAAGTGCGGCAAACACTGCGGGAAACATTTTGCTGTCGGGAATTGTTATGGCTGACTCACCTTTTGCGTCTTGTACAGGGCCCCGATAGGTTTGACCTCGTGGTTCTTGTGCTTCCCTTCTTCGCTGCACTGGACGCACAGTGACACCCTACACACCTCGCAATGCAGGCTGGTATTTTCAGTCGGGTGCTGGGGACACGGCGATAGTTTAATTCCGTTCTTCACCAACGGCTTGCTGGGCAAAGCTGCGTACGGCCGAGCACGTGACACTTTCCCGTCGTCGCACGTAAAACTGTCCTTGACGTCCAGCAACTTATGCTGAGCCAGGGGGCCCCGGCGCGGGTGGCATTTTTCGCGGCAACTGGAGCAGTAAAGCACGGCGCACTGAACGCATTTAACCACGGCTTTTTGGGCGGGAGTATCCGCACACAACTGGCAAACAAGGGTCTCGGCTGTCGAAGCTTCGATCTTATTAATGTTCGTTATTGAAACAGGCTGAATGCAACTGGACGTGGGATCAAACGTCGAAAGCGCAGGCACTTTTGTTGCCTCTTGCTCGTTTGCAGTGTAGCGATCGACTATTGCCTTCAGCATGTTGTTCATGCTTAGGCTCTGTACGCCGCGGTCGTCCAGGAACAAAGTCCTGTGGCAAATCGGGCATGTAAGGCACGACACAGATTGCGGCAGGCTGGGCAAGACAAGACAGCCCTGCTGCGCCTTAGAATTCGCACGAGCCGGAACAATGCTTGACTTGGAAGCTTGGGACTGAAAGTTACTGACAATCGCAGCGACGCTTCCGCCGACAACAGGCAGAGCGTTGCGGTCGGCAGTGTTTCCCGGACTACCGTTGCTGCTTACTGTAGACCCAGCCGAACAACCGCTGTCCGAATCGCTCAGAACGGCTTCGCTAGCAACAGACGCCTTGTCTGTTTCTGCATGCGAATTCTTAGTTTGCTGGTCGATGCTTGGCGGAGTTGTTGCTGGAGAGCTAGAACTGACAGGCTGCAAAAAAGCAAACGCTGCATTTACAGTTTATCAGTTTTGCTGAGTTTGCTGCGATATTTCCGACTACTCCCAAATTTCATCTTTAATATGCAAAGACAAGAGCATACAGTTTTGTTTGTAGTAACACAAGACTATTTGGGCTGCACAAATGTTTAAATTAATGTTTTTGATTGCTGTATGTATACAAAACACCAAAATAAATGAGACCTTAAAAATGATGCTTAAATGTTTCAGAAGCTAAACTGCGTAACATGTGGAAAAGTTTTCGGGTCACCCCACGCAACAACGGATTTTCTTAGATGCGGTGACAACTGGACACTAACAACTGCAAAGCAAGTTTTCGAGGGAGCTAAGCAGTTATAAACTGAATGCTAGCAACGACCTGTTTTGCCTCAGTGGAGCAGTAGTACATGAATCATGCCAAATGTGAATGCATTCCTTGCAGCAAATATGGATCTGCAAATACGCCAGCCAATGTATTCTTTCTTTTGACAACGTCGGCGCACGCAGTAACAATTACCCCCTGAAAATGCCCCCACACCACTCTAATAAAGGTTTTACCAAACCAGGTTGCGAAAGGTTGCTTAGAATTTTAAAGTAACTCAGTTTTCCGTTTACAGAGGCAGAACTAATTGCTCAAGAGCATGCAGCTTGAGGGCTGCATCAAAGTTTTTTGATAAAGTGGCAGGGCCCATTTCCAACGTGATCTCGCTGACACTGTCACACGCATTTAAATTAAACTCTGCTACTGAAACGAGCATCGAATATACGCGCGCACATATATACCTTGATAATGAGATTCTCGGCACAAACGAAGCATACACTGTGATTGCATGGAAGAATAACTGGATCTTGATAGAGACGATAACACACAGGGCACTTCAGCTCTTCCTCCATCATCACGTGACCCGCGGCCGCCACGCAGAACTTGACAAGGGAGTCGACGTCCAGCAGAAGGTTTTAATAAACGCAGAAAAAAGCGTTAAGAGAAAACCGTGTGATGCTACAGAAATCCAGCAAATAAACTGCACAACAGATTAATACAATCAATTTAAGGTGCTGATTGGTTAGCCTCACATCTCTCCTGCAAACCCTACCCTGGCAATAAAAACGAATATAGAAAAGGAATCAAAACGAAACATCCACCACAATCGCGCGCTCGTGAAATAGAGATTATACGATCTATCTGAATACAAACCTGCCGAGGTGCTTTGTATAAAAACAGAGGACATTTATCCTCAAACAAACTCGAGAAAATGCCCAACAGTTTCATCGAAGGAACCGCCTTCAAGTTGAGCAAATCAGCGGCCATGCGATTTCCAGTCCTTTGTCGCACCACGTTTTTCACCCAGCCAGTCACTGCCATTCATTCGGAAAATAAACTACTGGAGCATTCTATTCGGAAAATAACCTACTTGACCTTCTAGCACCCCACCCGTACCCCGCCAGAACATTAAACGAAAGCAAGCCCGGCGAGTGCCGGTCATCGTTCTTTGAGGGGCCGATTGGTCAACACGTAATCGATGAGAGCAAAACAAACAGTCCAAAACTGCTGCACATTTCGGGTTTCGCGTCTGACGCAGCCTCAACCACACCCGTCTGACAAAATAGCGGGGCCGAAGGGTTATCAGTAACTTTCCTTGGAACGTGCACCACCCAGCCGCTGGACGCTGCTTGCGAGTGACCGGTACTCATGCGGACGTTTGCGAAACGAACGTTCCGCTGGCGCCGAGGTTGCTTGAGCGACGAGGGTCAGAGCAAGTCACAAGTGTTTTGTGAACATTCGAGTTCCCGTGACCTGCTAGTTTTCTCCAACGTCAAACCAAGCGAAGAAATTGACCGTTCGCACGTATAGGTCAACCCAATGCTAACATTATTACATTCGTTCGTGATTCCTGAAACTTGGTCACATTCATTTGGTTCACACTTACGGTATCGCACTAAAACCTAAGCAACAATCGATCACTTACGACGACAATTCTACGCTTGTTTCGTGTGTCAAGTGCACGTTTTAAAAAAATGCGAAGTTAAAAAGGCACCTACGTAATACTATACGAAATTAATTTTTTCATTTGTTTGAATGAAATCGCATTTCTGCGAACAAGCCAGCCTATCTTTTAACAAAACTGTTTTCGGCACTCTGAAATAGCGTCTATGCAACCGAGAAGCAGCTCTCATTAACACTGGGTGAATTACAGCAATGACGCATTCACGTGAGAACGTTTAAAATTTTTAATAGCGCTCCACTCCTTTTCTGGAATTTGATATCGCAAAAATCACCTGCAGTGCACTGCTTACTGACTATATACCAAACATCCATTCAAGAGTTTTCGAGTCTTTCCAGAATATTCGAAAATCGATACCAGCCAGCGTTTCGACGTATGACACTAAATTGCTAGCTGCATCAATCAACCAATAAGTGAGTTAAAACTACACTGAACCTTAGGTTGCACTGTCAAATGGTCACTAAAATGTCTGCTTCACCTAGATAAGGCTTTGCGTATTTTTGTGCTATTTCTCTGCGGTACCTACCTTGTAGAAAAGTTGCACCTTATTCAAATATACAATAAACAAAGTACTTTGCCCCAACGACAAATTTCGATCAACTCAGCAACATACGTTTTAACGACACAACAACATTTGCCCAATATAGCACCTTCCTCATCAGTCATCAGTCTTAAAAACCAAGACCTTCTCGAAGCGATTCTTTACCAATAAGGATTTGGAAGAAACCTGATGTGACTGCAATTTCTCGGTAAGCATAAATTAATTAAACTCTGCTGTGTCTTCAGCCGCAAAAGCGAAGTTCTGCCACAAAACATCATCAGTCTTAATTCCACTGTCAAGTGCTTTCTGACCTAAACTTAGACTGGAGTTTGACCCAGTTGTTTACAGGCCGCCATTTTCGCCAAATCCTATAGTTTCGCAATTTCAGAGTTTTCGCATTAGCCGGTTAGTGTCATACTCAAGGTCATGCTTCTAGGCGACAGTACTTGTTTTTCGTAAATGCGGCCAGCTGTTAGCAATCACAAACAAACCGTCTTCTGTTTTCCCAACTTGACCGTGCAGATGACGCAACTGCCTCGCCAACAAGTAGCGAACACTTGACGGCTTCGGAAAGTGTTCGGCCCGCAGTGTGACTGCGCATCAAGCAAGCCGCTTGCCGTCCGTCAACCGAGCGGGTTTTGCGGCCTGTCAATCTCGAAGGAGATTGAACGAAAAGTCCACATCGAGCTGCGAACGTTAACTGAAAAAACAATGAAAGAAAGCCACCGTGACCGAGACCAAGTCGAGACGGCGAATTCGAGCAGACACTGCTTGCTTAAACTAGATTTAGCTTTCACGGTAACGGACCTGTTTGCCGAGAAAGCTTTAACATCCAAATACGAAATGCAACGTGCATGGCCTTTTCGAACGTAAACCACCTTGTTTTATGTGGCCAGCTGGTATGTTTGAAACTGATCGAAACGCGGCGCTATTCCTGCCAATTTAAGTTACAATGAAAGTCACAACGTATTGTATCAGGCTAACTGCTTTGGACATGAACGGTAGGCTATGCCTACGGTGAACTTATACGAGCAGTCGCAATCCCAAAGGTGTTACCGAAACTGACTACCTGCTCTTTCCAGCTAATACCCACAAACGCCTGATTGAAATCCCCTTGTCACAATACACACTTCGGTTTGTTCGCGACCTCTAAGCCGTCGTCACGTCACTTCTGTCGCTGACAGCCTTGCTGTCTCGGCCTCAGCGAAACTCGACGCTATCTGGCGTCGCTCTCGCTTTCGGCCTTTTTTCTACTCTTTTGACGACGGCCGGCGACGTTTTGTCCTTTATTTTTCCGCGATCTACCGGTGTGGACGCAGGTCTCCGAGACACCGGAGCAGCGATTGCTACGCTTTGACCGTAAACAATCGATCACTTATGACGACAACAATTCTAGTGTTGCAAATTACGCTGGTGCAAAAGGCGGGATCATGTTTCCTCAATATCTTTCTAACTGCGCCAGCGTACATCTGTGAAACACGCGAGACTGAAAAGAAGCTGAAACGGCATACTATTCATGACATTGATTAGCTCTTTTGTTACAGATCATAGCATGTTAGAAAAGGTTGAAAATCACAGACAGCCATGGCAAGAGTTGCACCACACACGATAGGAGTTGCCCATCACTCCTCGTTTGTTATTGTATTGCAAACAAACTTGTCGAGTTTAGTCATTCCAAGAAGCAGACAATATAACTACTGAGATGAGCTGTCGATTATAGCCTTTTAACTGAAAAATAGTAATTTTCTTTAAGATAATTTCTATAAGCTGTAACATCTTGATGTATGATCACTTGTGCAGCGATTTGTACATAGAATGTCGAAGAACTATTAGGCCTGCCATGGACACATGACATGTTGCTTACCTAGAGTTCTCTTCACCTGTTCGAATGAGCTCCAGTTTGTAAAGAGCGCGCTGCTGACTATTAGCTATAAGCTAACCAGTTAGATTTAACTATATTCGATCAAAGATCTCTGCGCTAAGATAGCGAAAAATGTATAATTACAAAGTAGCTTCAAAGCTCGTCAAGAAGTACCACCACGATCATGTTAGTTACGCTTCCAAGACAAGAAACAAATAAATGTAGAAAACAACAACGATTAGTTAAAATCCTTCTGATTTATGATTATATACAATCAAGTTGATAAATATTTTCCATTTTCAGAAAAATAATTGAAAAATGCTGAGAAGCGTGAATGTACTTTTTATCACCACGTTCTACAACATCTGCACGTGGTTTTGCTAAAGCGCATGCACCGCCATCCACAACATCACTGGCATTTTTTCATTTTGATTCTTTCATTTATAACAAGACAGAGCATAGAGACCCATGATATTATCTCGCACTTTTGACGAAAATTACTACTATGCATGTTTTTCGTTCTAACCTTTTCTGTTTGCCTTGGAATAGTTTTGCTGGTCAAGACTTTACAGATTTGCGTCGAAGCAAACTCTTAATTGCTGCAATGTATTGGAACTCGGATATGCAGTTAAGACCAAAGTAAAACAACGGTTCAGTTGCTTGAAGTTTGTCAAGATTTGTTGTTTGACGGCAGCAAAAAAATGAATAATATACTGTCTCAGCAAAAAATTCATAATCGACTTTTTCAGTTTGTTTGCGACATCAAATGCACAATTTGTTTCACTACATATAAAAAATACCCGTATTTCTCCTTTTGTAAGGTTTGCGAGTTACGTTTTTGCACCTTCAGCCAGATATCCGAAGTCTGCAGGGTAATGTAGCTAAGTTTTAAAGATATATCAAGGTTCAACTCTTATTATTTTTATGCGGATTTTCAATGACTAAGGAAGGTTTTACCTGAATTTGTTTGTTTCTCATTCCTTTTCAAATGGTGCACAACAGTGGGTGTGTTGCACTCTAAAGGTATTGCAGTTTCCTGCACGAAATCACACATATAACTGGATTGTGCAACGACTAAGTCAAAAAGAACGAAGCAAAAGAGTTATTTTTCTGCGAAACACTTTACGGTAACTGTGGCTTAGGCACGGTGAAAAAAAGGTTTTACTAAATAATATGGCCAAGAAAGCAGCAAGTGAGGAACGAGCATACATTTGGATTAAAAGAACTTCAACTTGACATTGCGCCAAGCAAATCTACTGTAGACATAACAAACTGTGCATAGAGATCCCAATGTTGACCATCTGCGTTATATTACTTAGCATGCCTCGACAATCATCGATGCATTTTTCGAAGAAGATACTTATAGGCTGCACTTAGGCTTTCTGAGATCAGAAAGGTGAATTTCTGAGGCGCATTTTGAGAACGTAAAAATGAAGCCTTGTTAATTTTTTGGTTAATGCCAGAGGATTTGCAAGCTGTGTGTTGTATTAATTCAAAATTCAGTAGACCGTCACACGGTGGTATAAATGATTTATGCCACACAGCTGTTACCGCAAAATCAAATCAGCTTGTGGCAAAGTAATGTTGAGAATATGTGTCAAGGGTGGTACAGAAGCACCAATTAAAAACTCTCATCGATTTCTGATTTATCGTGTTTAGAATTTCGATGCTTGCGAATTTGCACAATTTCCAATATCTACATTTTGTTCTTTACACAGGTTTAAGTAATCAAAACCCTGATGCTGCTTTATGTTCAACTTCTGAAACATATGTTTCAGCGCGTTAACATGTGTTCACACGATGCTCAAGTCATACCAACAGTTTTTCAGCTGAAGGTTATCGAAGGGCAAGCTGGCGACAAAGTTGAAGTATCAGATAAACATGGTTTCTTTCTCACACAATTTTAGGTTTGAAACACATCTCTGCCAACTATAAACACGCAATGTACGTAGTTCCAGAAAAAAAAAACATTACATGAAACAAAAAATGTTGATATATCGTGGGGTGCCAATCTTACTGAAGCATGGGCGTCGAAAGAGGGGGCAGGGGGGGCCAAGCCCCCCCTGGATTTTAAAATTATTAGCAAAAAAGGTTGTTTTTCAATTTTGAGGGGTAAAAAACAAATTTCACCGCTTCCCCCCTGGAAAAAATCCTTCCAACGCCCATGTACTGAAGTGTGCCATATTGCACTTTGGTTTGTTGCTACACTTTCAAGTATTATTTTGTATACATTTGCAGCAAAATTCGTGGTCAGTGCAACGGGGAAAGCAAAGGAAAAAATCTTTAAATTGGCAGTTTTTTGCTGTTGCCTGGTACAAAAATTGGCAGGCTTCAGCTGTATTATTGATCTAAACCAGGTTTTCCCAAGCCGGGGCACATGTACCCCTAGGGGTACAGAAGACCTATTACAAGTTTCTGGAAACCGCGAAGTTTTGTAAACGTCCTATGGCTGCTTCCCCACGACCTTCTCGAAAAGCGGTCGTGAAACGTCAGTGATGATAAACACTGGTGTATTAATACGCTGAAACAGTATTAATCAGATCTATTCAGATAAGGCAGGGGTGGGCAATTAGCGGCCCGCGGACCACATTTGGCCCGCCACAGTGTTTTCAGTGGCCCGCGGAAACATTCAGGAATAAAATTCAAAAGTGAAAATTCTTCCAATTTTTCACAACATATGTTAGTTCTGAGGCTAATTTGAACCGCGTCTTGCTTCAGTTTCCATCGACTTGGTTAAATTTCCATTAGAAGGTATGACCCTCCGCTAAAAGCGGCCTTTTCAAAGCGCCCCTCTGGCCAAATGAATTGCCCACCGCCTATCGATTTTCTAATCCCTGCTGTATTCTGATGGAAGCGCTCATCCTGTTTCTCACTGACAAGCAGGGCCATCGTCAACGGGGGGGCAGTGGT
>Ga0210059_1003763_pt1 | contig 24406 bp, 13 predicted proteins | sample Ectturendosymbi2_FD_188042 | JGI IMG/M metagenome (GOLD analysis project Ga0210059, IMG submission 188042) | Ecteinascidia turbinata endosymbiont from Florida, USA - Sample 2 (SPAdes) (version 2) | ecosystem: Host-associated > Tunicates > Ascidians > Unclassified | place: Key West, Florida...
AGCTGGTTCACTGCCACACCTTAAAAATAAGTTGATGCAAAACGCGTCTTTTCCGCCTCTCTGAAAAACTGGGTGTGTTGTTACAGAGATCCCATCATATTGGTTTTCCGATCGGGTCAAGGTTTTTCTCGGCAGCGACTGGCAGGACAGGCTCCATTATCTTGGGTCTGCTCAATCTGACGTAAACGCATGCTCTCCCTGGGAAATTGCTAATGTGAGCACTTAAGCAACGATTCAGACTCTAGCTTTGCAGCCGGCTGTATGAGGAATCTCCTGCCTGGTTCTGCTCCCATCTCCTTGCAATGATTCAGCTTGTACTTAGCATTCAGCATTATTTGTAAAGCCACAACAGTGACTCACACCAAGCGAATCGATCGCAATTTATTGCGTAAGGAAACTAGTTTCGTGTGTTACACATCTTCAGTCCTGCTTCAGTCCTGTGAGCACTTAAATCTCTCTTCGAAAACAGCTCCTAACTTGACGCTGAGAATTGGGTTCATATCCTATTCATGGTCGTGCTCTCTATCTGAACGCTGTCCATCGTGAAGAGTTCGATGCTTCTTCGGCCCAAATGCTGTACGCCTGTAAGGCATGCAACTTGCCTCCCCAGCTGGTTCTACCCTACTTGCCATGACTTTTGAGATAACACCGTCAGCGGCACCAAACGTCTGCGACATCCATAGACACCTTCCAGCATATGCGCACGAGGCGGGGGACAACAGCTCTTTCAGGCCAAACTCTGTTTTCAGGGCAAGGGCAAGTTGCTCAAAAATCTTGAAAGATAAAAAATATATATGCAATACAGTGAATTCATGGCACAGTCTGTTTTTCAGGGCAAGCGCAAGTTGCTCAAAAGTCCTGAATGCAAAAAGTATATTCAATACAGTGAAAATTGTCGGGCAAACTCTGTTTTCCAGGCAAGCGTAAGTTGATCAAAAATCCTGAACGGTGAAAAAATTTTCAACACAGTGTATTCAGTGTATATTCACTTGGGGGATCCGTGTAATTTGGGCAAGTGTAATGTGTAATCTGGACCAAACTCATGACTGGTTATATTGGCTTTGATCTGGAACAAGCCCTCGTTTTCTGTAACAATCGAACAATCGGATGTCGGTAGTTTAACAGCTTGACATAAGAATTCGGTAGCTCTTTCTTTGTTCGTTTACGAGTTTGCGCTGGGTAAAGGTGCAGGGTGATAAGATGATAGATTTTTTTGATTAACAGGAGTTTTAATTCGAGATTTTTTGTGCTTTTTTAGAACTTTTCAGTTATCTGTTGCAGCATTGATCTTAATATCAAATTTTAGCTAACTGGCTGAAGTCGCGTACATATTTGCATCAGTAAAGGCAATTACTGTGCAAGTTCTTGTCTGGGAGAGCACAACACGCAAGGAACCTCGCCACCTTGAGTTAACAAGCAAGGTAACTACAGAATTTGCCTTTAAGGGCACACCTAGTGAATTGCATAAAAGAACGATATTGCCGAATGATTGACGTTTATAAGCGAATTGAAATGCATGTAAAAGATGCCATCGGGACCGAACAAAATATAAGGTTATAGGCGAATTGACGTTACAGACGAAATCATTATAAATGACTTCAATTGTGTAGAACACATTTATAAGAGGTTTCAGGCCCCATTCGGATTAAACTAAAAAAGTTATTTTCAGGGCAAATTTTTTCCGACCCCCCCACAATAAAATGCCTTCCCGTACGCCTATGCCTTCCAGTGCACTCTAACTCGATTTTAAGCCAAAATGAACTTTAAAATTTCAGCGCTTTACCACACAACTTCAATGTTATAGCACGATTCAGCGCATAAATACGATTAAAAAATGACGTGGTATAATACCGCATAAGCGCAGAACTGCTTCAGTGCTCGAATGTACTCTGAAGAATTAAACAGTTAGACCACTATATTACAGTGACTACTGCGAGCGTGCAAACGTGCAAGCGGTTAAAATGATTTTTGCTTCTTCGGCTGAAGCCTCCCTGCAACTACCGCCGTGAGTCAAGCTCACTCAAAACGTAATCTCGGGTTACTTACAGAGGCGATTGCGACTTCACGAATAATCATTTATTATCACATTCAGGTGACACCAAAAACGCTTTGGTCAAATTCCCATATAATCTACGCCACCAAGTGGGAGAACGAAATTGCCGTAACAGAAGTATTTGAAAAATATTTGGATGTCTCTTTCATCCCTTCTTCTGTTGACGGAGAAGTTTAAATAATATAATTTTATGACAAGACAGCAATTGTTGCGGTGAACACAAACGTCTTGGTACAACTTTGCTTCGATGACGTCATGTAAAGTGTTTCACGTTATTGCGTTATTGCTCTACTTGATTGTTTTTGCATGCAGATTGCAGTGTGCATGTCTTAAGCACGTACCTATAATTCGCAGATATTTCTGACGTGATTGGGTATTCACTTAAGGTTAACAAGACGAATGTGATCACGAAACCAGGCAATTAAACAACAGGACAATTATTTCTGTTTGATGCTTTCATTGTGTGTTTGTTTAAACTCGAGCAAAAATAAAAAATTATGTTATCAAAAAAATCTGTACGAACTGCTAAAACAATGCAGAGGCCTTGATTTACATTTGCTCACCACATTGTACGTTAGGGATTTATCCAGGGGGAGGCAATAGTGGTTAAATTTCATTTTAAAAACTCGAAACTAGGAGAAAAACATTTTTCTACTAAAAAGTTAATAGGAAAATATCAAATTACAAAATCCAGGTCTGCACAACTCTGAAAACTCCAAGCTCCAAACTGACTAACATAAATTTGCTGCGGGCCGCGAAAGTCTATTTCGCTGTAATTTGAAAGAAATTCCGGAACAACAATAAATTTTTCGAAGTTGGGCTTTTGCAACCTTTTCTACTGAGAAAGCTCTCTCGGGACGCAAGAAAAGCTTCCGCGGGCCGTTTGTTGTGCAGGCCTCTAAATTATGATGTCATTTAACGATTTGAAAATAGTTAGTCGATTATTAGTGAAACTGTAAATCATATCGCATGCACACCAGAATGATTACCTTGTCCGAAACATCACTATCTTCAGACAAATCCGAAAGATTCTGTACGGGCATTGAAGCCGTTGCTCTTTTTCCGCTTCTTAATATGTTCTTCTTCTTTAAAATGCCAAATAAATTTTACGTATTATTCATCATTCGATCCCGAATCCAGTAGGAAGTAGTAGAATAAAACTAATTGGACGTAGTTTTAAAGTTCATCCCACCTTTTTTGCAGGGGCTCGTGGCATTCTTGGATTCTTTTCAAGTGTTCGCACAGCAGGTTTCGCCCTTGTTCCGTTTAGTATCCACAAAGCTCCGTTAGCTACGTTTTTAATTTTTCTGGAATGTAAAAGTTTATCACTAACATCAACACGAGTTTGAACATTTTTTGCTGTGTTTTACATTATCGATCAGAAATTTCTTGTCTTTGCTGGTGAGGTGTAGCCAAAGTTCTCTACTGCAAAATTAGCTGACCTAGCAACATCCGATGGTGATGTTGCAGGACGACTTGTGATCTTCTTGCGACAGTGAACTGAAGATTTTGTGATGCTGGTTTGAAGTTTAGATTTCTTATTATCTTTGCAGTCAAACACGCAGTAGGTCTTTGGCGTTCCAAGCGTGCGTGCATGACATTGCCAGACATTCAAAGTATGTACACTTGATTGGGTCTAATGCAACAAGCAGGCGTTAAGCGCGATGTGTCTTTTTTTGTCGGTTTCACGTACGTTCTGTCTCAACTTTTTCCTAGTCGATTAAATGTTTAGGTTATTGATTTGCACTTTTTTGATGGTAGAGAAAAATCTGACGTCATGAAAACTTCCACAAATATTTTGTTTACCAAAAACGTTTTTTGAACGCTTTAGGACTTGATCCCACAAATCTAAACATATCCATAAAAAGTCGCCATAGACAGCTGCAGAAATAAATGTAGTACCTTGTTGGCAATCTCTGTTTTGGTTGGTTTCCGTAGGATGCGTTATCCTCCAAAATCATTTAGGCGCAGCTTAAAAACATCACTAAACACACGGTTGTTCATCACCAGCGCACAAATGTCATCCACAAAATAGAGGAAAGTGTTGCTATAACAGCTCTAAAGGAATTCAAATCAGTAATTTGAAAAGTTTTCGACGCTTATGAAATGTTGAATCCTGCTATATACAGGTACCAACTGCGAGACAGACTCACCCATGCAGTCATTTTGATAACTATTTTGATCTGCCTTTTTCTGTTCTTCCTACATTTTGCATAAAAGGGAAATCTAAAAATTTATGCTGATTTACAGAAAACGTATCCAGGAGAAACTGTTTTTCCTTGCTACTGTGCATGACATGCATTGCTATCGTAAGGGTTACTGATGAACGTAAACAGTAGTAACTTGAACCTGCCAACACAAAGCTCATGCGAGTGCAGTGGCTAACTCTAGTATAGTTACAAGCCATGCGTTAACACTCCGCCGCAGATTGCTGCAAGTTCACAGAAAGCTTTATTGCTGAATTGGGTTATGAGTACAAACTCGTAACAGCTATGTGCCACAGAACACCACAACGGTTTCACCATTCTAAGCCCTTCCGTGATGGTCATCTACGACACGTCGTTCATCTGCAGTACCAACAGTTGTACGTGAACAGTGAACACCGTTAAGTTTTTGTCGAATTAACGGTAGATTTCACGTGAAAAAAGTTCTGCAAAATATTCCTAAGTAGATATTCCTCTCTAATTTATTTGAAAACAGGTATCGGCACCGTTTGAACCCCTCAAACGATTTGTGTATGACTCTGAGTAATTGTGTGCCAAGATATGAGCGCATAATTTCAGGGAAGCAACAACAAAAAGTCACTAGGCTTGTTTCCAATGAGCAGTAGGGTATGAAAGTTAAAATAGCACAACTGAGTGTTTTAGGTTGTGCTATCACTAGGCCTACATTAGTAATTTTTTAAACATTAGTAATTTTTTTTTAAAGCAAAATAGGCTTTTGTGATTTCTACGCATTTTTGAAACGAGGGGGTGCGAACGTCACTTTGTTTTTATGGAAGGGGTGCCATCTTTAAAAAAGGTTGGTAACAGATAGACAGTTACAGTCCAGTCGACGAGGGTGTCACTATTGGGGGCTGCAGGATCAACCTTTTACTTTTTGCGGGATTTCTTACCGCTAGCATCTTCTCAACAGCATTCAACATGCACTTGATCGATTTTCTGCTAAGTTCGGCCAACCCGAGATGAAAGTCAGCAGTAAAAAGACAGGTATTATCATGGTCGTCGGAAGGATTTTTTCCAGGGGGAATAGTGGATTTTTCCAGGGTAGCCAAAACGATTTTTGCAAGAGAGAGAAAAATCGGTGAATTTTTATTTTACCCACTCGAAACTATGAAAATAACCTTTTTTTACTGAAAACGTAATAGGAAAATGTCAGATTTCAAAATTCAAGCGGGACCAACGCTCCCTTTCATCCCCTTCCGACGCCCATCTCTACAGAAACCCAAGGCAGTGTATGCTGCAAATAAGTGGCAATACGCTGCAGCGGGTGAAGTTGAAGTACCTTGCGGTGGTATTCACAAGTGGCGAAAGACGGAACACGGAGCTTGAAGATACACGGATTTATAAAGCAAACGCTGTTCTGCGTGAGCTTTATCGCTTTGTGATCTCAAAACGAGAACTTTCAAACACTGCCAAGCTGTCAGTTTTCAAAGTGGTCTTTGTTCCCATCTTCAACTATGATTATGAATCTTGGTAATGACTGAAAGAGTGCTCCCAAAAGTACAAGCGGCGTAGATGAGATTTTGCGAAGAGTACACGGCGTGACGCTTAGTGGCAAGGTGCGCAGCTTTGAAATTTGTAAAGTCCTGAACGTCGAACCGCTTCTCCGAGTAGAGAGATCTCAGCTATACGTTGGTTCGGCCCTGTGTCCAGAATGTCCACAAAAAGATTGGTGAGGCAAGTCCTGTTGGTTACACCCACGGGATAGCGACCCCAGAGGTCGTCCAAGCACCAGGTGGATTGACTGCATCTCCAAGGACTTGGCCTTGTCTTTAATGCGGAGCCAGCAGAAATATTTGCGATTGCTGTTAATCGTGAGATATTTCGAGTTCTCCTAGGCGTGCTGCCCCCGCAACCCTTCCCAGTGGAAAAACGGGCATGAAAATGAATGAATGGATATGGCAGCGCAATTACATCTTGCTACAATTTTTGTGCTGCTAGTGACTTAGATTTGAGTCGTTTCGTCCTTATGTCAAAAATCCGGGAGTGGGTTAATATTATTCTTGTAGAGCTGTAGGAGAACGTTTCTATACCGACCTACGTATCTTTACGTATTTAGTATTTATGGGACAGATACCAGGCTACACACCAATACCGATCTGGAATCTATTGGATATCGTCTGTAATCTTTTTCTCTTGAAATTATCAACGCTTACGTCCGAAAAATATGAAAAGAAATAATGAATATTACATGAGTTTTAACTGCAAGTTGTTTTACGAAACTGGCATAACCATGCCAAAGTCTCAGAAACTACCCGGTATTCAGTCGTTTTTTAAGGAAAACCGGTACTTTAGGCAGTGGCGTAGCCAGCCCAAAAACTTGGGGGGCCAAAATGTTTGATTTTAGGTGAATAACACTAGTTTGTTTGAAAAAACGCCTCTCAAAGCATAAAATTACATATTCTCTAAAAATTTGGAGAGGGCCATGGCCCCTTTGTCCCCCCCTGGCTACGCGTATGACTTTAGGTTGTCTTAACACAAATCATAAGTAGAATATTTCAATAATGCACGCAAATAAGGTCGCGTAAATAGTCAACTTAAAGTTTTAAAAATCTGATTGCGTGGTTATAGTTTACAAGTACTAGTAATAGCGCTTTACACGAAGTTCCTTCGAGACTACAAAAATAATTGTACAAAACTACAACAGCTGTGATAATTATCGGAGTTAGACTTTTCAACAGTGGTGTAGCGGAGGAGGGAGCAATACGTAGAAACGTTGCTCCACAACTTCTTTCGACAGGAAGAATGGCGTTCTCTTATTCACTACTATACTTCTTCGCGCAGCACTAACATAGCGGCGCCTTTGTTGCAAATTTTTTGAGAATTTCTCATCGTAAAATTTCCCGTGTCCTGATAGTGCGAAAAGTAACATCTTGTGATAGAGCGCTTCCCCACTTTTTTTAGCACAAAACCACTGGTTTTCAATAGGAGGATATCAACTACCATAAACAAATGATTTTTAGCAATATTAAGTGTTCGATCTGATATGGTGATCTTTATTTATCATAACAATCTTACATTTCCTTCAAATACTTGAGTAACATCTGCTGGGTTAACTTTGCGAGCGCTTGCAGAAGCAATACAGGTTTAAAGCAGGGGTCTCAAACTCAAATTGTTCCGAGGGCAAAATAAGGACTTATAAAGTAACCCGAGGGCCGCAACCAGCATTATGACTGCCCGAGGGCCGCATTACGATGATGACGCAACAATGGCGGTACCTAAACTTTACTGGAAACAGTTTTAACATCTTATTTCCTGCGAAAGGTATCATGAGTTATAGGAAAATCATGTCCAGCCTTCTCTACGTTCGTTTAAAAGGAACTTGTTCACTTGCTAGCCGAGTACGTCAAGCACCGATGAATAAAATAATTAACTTGTATGTTAATTATTTCAAAATTCCCAAAAAGCATCGCGGACCGCACAAAACGCCCTGGCGGGCCGCGTGTTTGAGAACCCTGGGTTTAAAGGTTAAAGAAAAGTACATTTATAGAACAATCAAAGGCCCTCTTTTGCGTAATGTTGATTGCTTTTTTACTGTGGTTAGCGAGGTCACGACAGGATCCAAAATAACCTGATTTAGGAAATGTTTACAAAACACTGGCTATAACATCCCTAATGTGGCTCTGAAAAGCGCCTTGTTTTGAGCATATATACTTACGGATTTTCAGACTGAGCTACGACGTCCAATGCTTCGATGAGACTTCGATCGGAATTAATTTTTGGTTTGTTTTGATCGCTAAAGGATAGAATCCACACTGTCTTTGCAGCTGAAGCCTTTTCCTCAGTATTTCCTAAAAACAGGACTTGCACTTGTTCCAATCAAGTTAAGATATCTTTATAGTAAACCCGCGCTTTGATGTTTCCTGCCCTGATGTAATCATCAAGCACTTAACATTTTATTAAGATTAAATTCCATTGAAACCTTTTGAGTCAGAGTGAACAAAATCAAGAATTCTATTTTGAATAAGAGTTTGACATGGGCGCTACAATGCAAAGTCTCTCTACGTCGCACATAAAGCTTTACGCGAATGACAATTTCAGGATGTTTACTGTTTAAACAAGCGAACAAATTGTTTAGTCTCACTGGAATGTACAGAACTTTAACTGCGGTGGTACAGATGCAGGATGCGGCCGGCAGGGAAACAATGTCCATTACGTAACTGAAAAACTATATGAGAAACTGGGCGGAATTTGTAACAAGTAAGCACAATCACGCAAAAGTTGAGGACAGTTTGTTGAAAAGTTGGGAAGAATGAATTTCTTTTTGCTGCTCATGTTGCTTCACAGCAATTTTCACATGATTTAATTTTAAAAACGAAGTCTTTCTCCTGATGATTAAAAATTAAAGTAATCGCCGGAAGAAAGACCCCATTTTTTGTTTTTAGAAGGTTGCAAACTTACAAAAGATTTTAAAACTTTAAACTTTGGGTAATGCTATTCATGGGAGTGTTGATGACTTATGTTTATGTTGGTCTTTTTACATTGATTTATGTTGGTGTTTTACATTTTCACAACAACATATGCCTAGAAAAAGTTGGGCAAAAGTGGTTTGGTAATTTGTAGCCATAGTTTGGACAAAGTTGAAAAAGTGGATAAACTTTGTTTGTCCACAATATTTTTGCTCCCCGCACATTTATGTGTGGTGGTGCCAAACTCATCGTGATAATAAGCTCGTGCAAGGAACTCTGCTGGTAAGTTCTTTGCTCTGCCACAACAACAGCTTTACAATCAATGCATTAAAACATTGTACTGTACGTAGATCTGGATTTGTTTAGTGCAACGAAGTTCCGTACTATGCTACTACGAATGTCATGCCATGCTTTTAGCTTGTTCAAACGCTATAGTTGACTGATAACGACACATAAAATATCTGAAGAGCAGCACGGTAGGCAAACTACTTCTTAGCAACAGACTTTCACTGCAGTCACAGTGACTGACCCATGCAGTCCCGTCGCCACGGGGGGAGGGGGCTTTGGTGGGTTTAGCTCCACCAAACAAGGTTCCAAGCCCCACCAAATTGAAATATGAAACACTATAAATAAGTAGAGTTTTTGTCAATTTTTAGAATGTCATGCTCCTCTGCACAAACGTATTGAAGACTTTCTGGCGACGGTTCTGGACTGACCTTCTTTGAGCAAGGTTGTTAGGTGCTTCGCTACACCAAGGTTCATTATGACGTCGCTGTTGTCAGCATTGCTCGCTAATTTTCCCAAACCTTCAGTAAGTTCAACTGCAGAAAATCCATCGCAGATATGGTCCGAAGACGCAAGAGAGCCAGAGAGAAGCTAAACACACAGAAGAAGGTAACTTAAATGCGTAAAGTGTTTGCCTGCACGTGACATAATCAGACAACCTGTATTGCAGATACACCAATGGGATGGCTGCATGCAGAGGTCCCACTGGCACCTAACATTGACAAAGCAAAATGTTGAATTTCTATTTTACAAAAAGTGCTTTTTTAACCTTTATAGTATTTAACAATTTAAGCTTTCGGTACTTTCATTGCTGTTGATAGGATGTGACCCATGTTCCTGTGCCAATACTCGCAGCTATCCCAGAGACGAAGTCAATAAATAAGGCATGCCTTTTTTGCTTGCTTGGACACGAAACTTTAAAATAGGTTGTTATTCTGCATTTGGACTATAGTTGGACCCGTTTTATTTTTATAGTGATTGCCACGAATGGCCGAGAATGTCCTAAAGAGCGGGACAGCAGCAGCACTTTGGTTACAGCCCAGCACCCCTCTATCACACTATATAAGCGAGGTCCGTTCCGTTCTGACCTCGCAGTCAAGGTGCGTTTTCTGCAAAACACATGTTTTGTTTTGAGGCAAAACTACATGATTTACTAACAAGAGTTAGGTAAATTTCGATTTGTTATATCTGGCAGTTGGAAGCTGAGATGGGCAACGCAACTCAGGAAAAGTTGTGCTCGGAGCTGACGACTCAAAGTCAAATTTCGTTGAAACCGGTTGTTCCATTATGTTTAATTTTTACGGGTCACTGGTGAAGAACCAAAAAAACGCGCATTCTTCAGAAGCAACAAGGTGTTCGAATAAACGATATAACACAAGTGCAATCTTGCACATCCGTAAAATGCATGTTTTATTCTCTGTTTCATCCGCAGTTACCGGTGTATTTGGGGTGAATGTCGCATTGTTGCATTCTAATGAGGTGAGCAACATTCGTACTGCAACTGTTGAAAAAAGAAAATAACGACTGAAAATTCGAAAACGGTTTTGTTTCGGGGTTTTGAACAAAAATTGTTCCGGTACGGCTTGTCCAAAGTTATCCAAAAAAGTTCCTCCCTCGTGAGATTGCGTTGCAAAAACAGACTACGCGTAGTCTTTCTATAAGCGTAGAAACGATGTTAAATTTAACGAAATCAATGTCATCACACCTTTAATATGATTCTAATGAGGGAGTCATCAGCAGAAATTATGTCGTTGTGCTCCTCATCCACGATATAAGCTAGCGTCATTGCACTTAGAGGAGCAAGAACGTCCATTTGCTGAAAAACAACAGGTTTGCGAAAAGATTCCTGCAAAAAACACCAATCAACAAACTAGGAGTGGTTGTTCTCAGCCACCAACCTGTAGATCAGCAGTGTTCTTTGCGTACCAAGCTACGGTGTCGATTGCTTTCATCTCATTGTAATATTTGGCGTTGTTGCTTGACCTGGCGCAGTTGTGCAGGACGGACATCGCAGAAAGGACAATAAAACTTTGAGCCTTGAAATTGTTACAAGTAATACGTCAAAAGAGATTTTGTCAAAGGTTAACCTCATTTTTGCATCGAATATACAGTACGTGTATTCTTTGTTTATTCCCCACAAAGCAAGCAAAACTGCTTTACCTTTTTCAGAACGTCAAACTGAAATTATAAGGCAGAATTTTATTTTTCTTATTTTGAACTTGCGTTGCCACCACCAAGCGCTTCTGAGTTCCTCCAGGGTTGTCCCGAGATATCGTTACAAGCCACAGAAATCTGCTGAGCATGTTTCTCAAGGAGGTTCACCAAATGACGACAATTCGAATCATGCTTGGGAGGAATGCAACAAGGATGGATAATATGGATAATCTGACTGATTCACATGCGCATTTTCGTAGCTTCAGCTACCAGTTTGTGAACGCTTGTTCACAGGAGTGTGGCACGAAAATTGATGTCACGGCAAGTTGGACAATGCAGACATCAATGACGGCAAACGGACAATAAAATAGTCGGTGACGTTCTTATGTTTGTAATTTGTACCGGGAATTATACGCACTTCGTCTTGTATTTTTATTTGATTTTATTTCGTCGCGTTCTATAACTTTTAACTGGTAAAAAGTGCTTGTAAGTAGAAAGGAACAATTTTGAATAATGGGCACTTTGAAATGTTTGTTTAGCTGATGTACAGGCGCATAAGGGCAACGGTGAAAACAATCGGAGGAACGCTTTTCGCAGCTGATTTTGGCACACCAGCTTGTTGTATCTCACATAACGGTGATGTAAGCTTCATTTCAAGACCATCGCAAATTCCTCTCTGACAATCGTGGGTGTTACAAATATAAACTATATTCTTGTTTGCAATGTGAGCCGTAGCCTTAAATCAATATCTTAGATTTTTGCTTTTGTACAGTTCTGAAAGAAAATGCGTGAATATGGCAGTGATATATGTTTTATATGTCTTGAATCTCAAACTTCTGCTAAGAAGCGATTCAGTTTGAATGTCTTATTCATTGCGCTATATTCACTGTTTAGAAAAAATAGTATTCATTCTAGATATTATTTGTGATGACATGTATTGTGACGGTTCAATCACAGTTATGTGGAGCCTTAACGTTTTCATCAATGATTCCCTTTACCTTACCGGCAAGCAAAAATCAGTCTTGTAAAGATGTTAGAATTTGACCTGATGTGCAATTGGTGCATAGTCACAAAGATACTTTTTATTTTGTAAGTGCTGAAGCGACTGACACTGCCATTTCTTACAGATACTGAGATAGCTTGCACAGGGGTGGATAATAAAATTTAGGGGCACACTCTCAGAAATGGGGCTCCAAAACATCGCCACTGCGAGAGGTAGATGTGGCACCAGGTGGATAAAAGAGTTATATTTGTTTCACATTTCAATTGCAAGCTAAATTAAAATGCATAATATACATACAAAAGGAATAAAATGCATACGATTTGTATAGTTTTGCAGCTGGACACTCGAAAGCTTCCCCTTTGGCACATTTTCCCATAATTTTTACTTTATTTTGAAAAACATATGACTTGCTTCAGAGCTTCTTAAAACGTGGCCCTACAGTGGTGCATAAACTTTAACAAAATAATACAAGTATTAAGTGCAAAACTCTCAAAGGGTGGAGCACGGCATCTCCGATAAAGGGGCGACCCGAGACGACTGCCTCGTTCTCCTTCCCTAATATCCACCCTTGAACTTGCAATCTCTCTTCTTGGCAAAGTGTATGTGACTAAAATGGAACTAAATTTATTTTTTTTCCATTAGGGCTTCAAAATCCGCGGACAAGTTATTGAGTTTTCTAGAAGCTCGTGATTCGTACAAATTTAATTACGCGTAGTGCTAAGCTATCTTTACATGCAGCTGAGCGTGGTCAATAAGTTTTGTAATAGTGCGGTTACAATTGTGTTCACAGTTTAATTCCATTGTATATCTCAATGAAGTCAGTTAAATATAGCAAAGTTTCGTCAAAAAATTTAAAGAAGTATGTTAAAAGTAGCTACAACGGTTTTGTCTCAATAGTTTCTAACACATAATGACAAAAGAGCGTGTTATGACGTTTGAAGTTCAAGAGCTACCTACATTTTCGATTAATAGGTTCAACTTGCAAAACGTACTCAATTTCAATAATACCAGACTGCAGGGGCGTGCAGAGGGGACGAACGAAGCGACGACCTCGGGCATCCTAATGCAGGAGGCATACAAAGAGTGAAATTAAAAAAATTCCATTTTATTAAAATGCTGTAACTGGTTTCTTCTTCGTATTGTAAGGCTACATGCATTTAAATTTTTCGAAACTTGTTTTTTTATCTACACTAGTTTTTACGTATTTTAAATGCCGACATTTCTCACATTCCTCCATACTAGAATCTGGTAGGGGGAATACAATCAAGCAGTTGCTCCGGGCATCACCAGACCTCTTTAAGCCCTTGCCAGGCCGTGACCCCTTAAAATTCCTTCCCTGACCCGCTAATGAGCCATGGCCCACAGGTTGAGAAACCTTAGACTAGACCAGGGGTTCTCAACCTGGGGTACATATACCCCCAGGGGTATATTTCCCTATGTGAAGGGGTACATTTAAGGTTGACAATAGAAGAGAAAAATATATTTACATATTCTTTGTTCCCAAATATCAGGGAATGTTATTTTCAAAGATTATTATATGCTTATTGTTGAATGTATCCGTGAATAATCATGACAAAATATTTTGTCAAAAGAAATTATAGGGGTACATGTTCATCTGCCGAAATGCTGAAGGGGTACATGCTTATCTGGTGAAATGCTGAAGTGGTACATATTCATCTGTCGGAATTCTGAAGGGGTACATGGTGATGAAAAGGTTGGGAACCCCTGGACTAGACTGTAGAGAGCTTCTGGAAATTAGCCAGCAAAGATAGATTTCGTAATAAAAATGCACTCTATCTTTGGAAGCACATACGTGTGTGGGAGTACATTTTGTACTATGAAGCAAGTCAAATCTAAAAACAGAAATCGAGTGGCAGACGAAACAATGGACGATAGTCTCCGACTTCCTACCGCTATCATTGGTATCGATGTATATAGGATCGATAGCGTCATAGAAGCCTTAACCACAGGTACCCCACTGATCTGTAATGAATTGTTTTTTGCTGTTGTGTAATGGTTTCAACGATGGTCTCACTTATTTTCCTATTTTTAGTTTCAAACATTGAGATTCCGTTGTTTTATACATCATTTTGTTATACGTGGCCCACACGTTGCCACGTTTTTGTAAAATGACCCGCAGGTCAAAAGTACTTGGACCACACTGGCGTAAGCAGACCTAGAGGTTGAGGTACGCAACTATAACGTGGCAATTTACTTTTCAACCCCTTCTTCAGCTTATTGTACAACACAGACAACGAATAAACTTAGGCTTAAGGGTTTTGTTTGAGCCGTATGAACGTGAAACGGCGTTCGTGAGTTTGTGGTAAATTACATTTTTGGAAGAGGGAAGAGTGAAGGTTAAGACAAGCATGAAAAACACCAAAATGCACTTCTGATTGATTTACTAAAGGTTTCAGAACACAGCATAAAGTAGATAAAATATTGTGTGTGTGGTAAGCTTCGTTAAACGCACATCATTCATACCGCTAGATTCTTCATGCCAGCATCCACGTCACAGACTAATTCCAAGTGAATTGCGGCTGCCACAAGTTCACACTCGATGCAAACAATGTAGGATTGAACTCGCACTCGTTTGCACCATTATAAGTTTCCAACAAGCGTTTTACAGTTTAAAGTATGAACAACCGAGGTTAACTATGAGCCACCCGCGACGACTCAGGTTGTCTTTTCAGCGAATTCATTCATGGGACGCGAAGTTACAAAGCTTACTCGTCCATCAAAATGTCAGACTTGTTTATGAAAAAATGGCATTGGAGATCTGCACGCCCAGCTTTGTTTACACACGTTAGGTATGCACTGTCATCTTCGCAGTAACTCCCCCTTACTCAAGAAATACAAACTTATGCATATTTCGATACGGCTATTCGACAGAACGCTTAGAAAAAATCAGATACTAAGGGAATCAGGTTAATAAGCGTATTTAAAAGTCTTTTTAAAATTTAGTTGAAAACTGAATTACGCATTTTGTCAAAAATCACGTGGACCTATTCATGTCAAAAGGCACCTGGACGGGCCTTAACGCCCGCAGACCTATAACTCGTTAACCGATAGAGCTAGAGAGCAAATCGAACCCTCTAAAGATGCTGGAATTTTAAATTAAAGAAATTGGGTAACTTGGGTTTTCAAATTTTTGTGGGGCAGCCTGACGTCACGGGGTGATCGCCATGACGTCACCGAACGCTGAGAAAATTTTAAGTGGCAATTTTCCTGTTTTTTTCTTTAGAAATAAACCAGGCGAAATCCGCATCTTTAAAGCTCTTGATTGGCCATCCAGCGTTAGCAGTTGGGAAGTTATGGCCAAAAATTGATTTTTTTGTTTTTTTTTATTAGAAATTACAAATTAGAGATTTGCAGAAACGTTTCAGAGTTAATCAGATAAACTGTACTTTTACACATTGTGTTATCCCATGGTCGGAAGATACAACACGATCTAAAAATGCTTACCTCAATAAATTAAAAAAATTAACTGCAAAAATATCACAGCAAAACAAATCAAATAAACATTCGAAAGTTTAAAGTGCCTTGAGATCTTATTTTCAATTTACTTGGAAACGGTGCTCAAAGCTTTCAACTCCGTATGAAAGATGCCTTGAACTAGAAACGTTTGCGAATCATTGATTTAAACCTACCGAACTTAGTTTGAAAGAATTTTGGAACTTCTTCAGGTCCTGGAGCAGCAACGGGAGCAAGCCTGTTCTTCCGAACTCGTCGCACAGCTGCAGGCTTACGTCTGAATAATTCCAGCATACGCTTCGCAGCAGCTGATAACATTCGAATTTGTATCTGAAAATTTTAGAAATCAAACTGTGAAAGACTTCTAACTACGAAAGAGAGATTTTCAGATGTTACCGAAGCTCCAACAGTTTTAGATAAAATTAGAAAGACGTTTTACGAGGAATTTCTAGGGTTGCCGCGCATGTTCATGCAGAGCTGGACAGAACCACTCAATTATACCCTTCCAGCGGGTATGCTTGGCCATCCTCTGTGAGAATATTCATATACAGAACAAAAGAGGAAGAGGCGCTTTTCTGGGACAACTCGTTCCCGATTAATTCTCTGTGTCCCTGTAAAACATTTGTACGATGTCCATATGAAGCTGACGTGAAAGGTGGAAACAAAAATGAAGTAGTCAATTAGAACAGAAACATTGCGTTTTCATTAAATTCATTAAGTAAAACATATTTTTCAAAGTTTGTCGCTCACTCTCTCTGCACAGTCAAAATAGTAGTTGTACAGCTGTTCCAAAGATTTGGTCACAGCTAGGTTCATTGTTTTCTTTAATATGTCTCCGTCTTCATATTGTTTCATCAATCCAGCAATTTCGCTCACGTGGTCAAGCACATCTGTAGCACAAGTGGATCAGGTGGACCTTAGCGTAAATCCAAAATATTGTTTAACCGCTGGACCAACTCAGGGCACCAAACTGACTTGATTTGTGTTTAGATGGGAAGGTATTTCGCTTGTTGCATTATAATCGAAAATTTAGTTGTAATAAGACGTCTGGTTAAATGTTGTGGACATTTCATTTTCCAATTTTTTCTGTGCCACCTTTGCAAAGGAGCAACAACTTAAGCTAAGGACGTGATACTTGAAAGTTCTCCTTCTATGTTTGATAACTAAAACAACAAAACCAATTCCTCGAACAATACCCTTATCCGCAGTTGTTGCACAAAAAATGAATGGCAAGGTCCTGTTTTGTACTGTACATCGTGGAAAATTTTTATGTGCTTATACTGTAACGTAAGGTCACAATATAAATTGCAACGTTTTATAAAATGATTTTACTGGAGTTTGCCAAACCTTTATTGTTTGACAGAACATGAAATCTTATTATGTAGGCCACCCTCACTTCTGAAAGTTTCTACTACACGTGTGCTGTCGGTCTGCCTTCGAATCACGGTACGTCTAAATCTAGTACAAGTTTAGTTTTAATCTGTTGGTTCAGTGTTTTTTTAAGGTGTTTTGAGAGACCGAAACTGCTCTCTAAAATTTTTCCAACGGTCTCTCAAAATAGAGTAGAACTTCACTATACGACCATCACAAAAATACATTAAAATCTCGGTTTATGACCATCTCGGTATTCAGATGAAATAGCTACGGTCTCTCAAAATGTCTTCACGGTCACTAAGAGCCAACCTTAAAAAACCGTATGTGGGTTGATTAAAGCGGAAAGTTCTGATCAGAGGAAACATTTCGTGAGGCCTCCTGACTTCACGCTGGTTGAGTCATGAAATTCATTAACTTATTTGCTGCAGAAATTTTTGTGATTGATACGCAAGGAAGCACAGCCAAGAATAATAAAGTGCAATGGAAAGACCTTTTTCAATGGGAGACAAATACGACAATATCTGTGAATATATGTCTACAAGAATCGTGCCTTTCGTTAAACCAGTTGTTTGCCTTTATTGCTCAAGCCCGAGGCCCAGGCATACGCAACATTTGCATTCGAAATTTGCGTGTTTCTTTGTTTTCAAATTGAATTAATAAATACTCAGTTCCATCAGTCTCTGTTGTCTGAAAAGAGTGAGATGAAAAACTCAACCGGCAGCGATTTAAAAGCACAAAATTTTAAAGCATTTTAATCCCTTTTCGTCGCCACATTGCTGCGAAATGTTTTGTCTTTCACCGCGACATATTCTCTAAGATCAGCTATATCCAACCCGCGGCCCGCATGCGGCCCAGTCGAAGGTTTCGTGCGCCCCAGTTTAAGTTTTCGCTATAGTAAAAGTATCCTACATACTGAAAACCTGTCCTTTTTGATAATCTTGAATTTGACATTTTTGATGCAAGTGGTCCTCGGTGCCACTTTAGCGCCATTACAGTTAGGAATCCAACGCTTTCAGTGCAATAGTTTAAGCTAACTTTAGTTTTCTATGATCAAAGTAAGCCATATGTGCGGCCCTGGTTTAAGAAAGTGACATAAATTTTGGCTCAGCAAGCCATTTGGGTTGGACATAGCTGCTCTAAGTGATAGGCTACCTATGCCGCAAGTTTGTTGCTGCTTCGATTCTATTGCAGTGATTAAGCTCGCAGTTATTTGAAGGTCTTTGCCATGCCGTTTGCTTCATGCGCTTTGGCCGTTATTTTTTTCTACAGCTTGCGGCAATTCCTGTCTTACATAAACTTACCTTTAAGCATTGGATGTTCCTCAAGTATTTGTTGTTTAGCTTTGGCTTCTTCTTGTAGTCGTTTTTGACGACTGGACATCAAATCTATCAAAATGCGTGAAAAGGTTGACTACGCTGCCGCAACGAACCAACCACACTTATTAATGTCAAATCTGCAATTTGCTGTGATCTAAGAGTAGAACAAAGCTATCAAAACATCTACGATTGTAGTCAAATAAGTGAATGGCACGGACTTCATTTGCATATAGTGCACCACTTCACTGAATCATACTGCTTGTAGAAAAATATACAAAGATCATCGAGTTCCATGAAGTAATTAAATTACCATTGCAATTTTATCAAATGCTGAGTTATAGCGATAGATAAAAGAGCTCTTGGTTAGGCATTGAACATGTTGCACAGTAACAAGTGATGTGTCGACAGGTTTTTGAGTTTTTTAACCAGATGTGTCAAGAGGTTTTTGATAGGTGGTGGAACAAAACAAAAATTCGGAGAGAGAGCAGTCACACGATTACTAAAAAACGTCATCGTCCATTTTTAGTCAAGGAGCACCAACCGCAAACCGGGGCATTCCTCCGGATGCTCACTGGCAACGACCCTGAAGTGGAAACATTGCTGAAAGGGCACTTTAGTCAAAGCGCACCTTTAACTCATCTAACCACTGCATCGATGGTGCGACTGACCTCCGCAATGTGTTTCCTTGTTGCGATATTTCAGCTAATTTTTAAGAAATGTGCGAAACGCTTGATCCTGGTAAAGAATAGAGTGGCTGACTTCAGTCAATGTTTATAAAATAACTCCCTAAAATTTCAACTTTTTACGCAGGTTTCTGGACTCTAGTCGCGCTCTGAATATACTGCATGTACCAACATGAGGCCCAAAGACAAACCAAAAGAACCTCCTCCAACTGTACAGGTGTTTCCTCGCGCTTAACCTCAGTTAAAATGGCATATTCACTTGCGATCAAGATTAGTCACTTAATCAAAATATTTAACCACTGGGATCATCAGTTTTTAAAGGTTTCGCTTATTGGTGAAAACTCGATATGGGTTTATTCGTTTGTGATTGTGAATTTTTTCCTGGTCCCGTTCATAACAAGTGGTAAAGCAAGAGAATGGTTTCCACACCAAATACCACGCTCGCTGATAGTCTCTATACTTTGAGGAAGAAGAAAATGAGATACGGCTAAAACGGCACACCATCTGATAGTTGAGCGATACATTTTTCTGTTCGTGTTAGCTATAACACCGGCTAAAAGTTGAATCCCATATCTAAAAGCTTTCGAATTACAGCTGAAACGTTTTGTTTGAAAACTGCAATGTATAGTGGGTCTTGAGACACGCAAGTTCAAATTGCGAGAAGCTTCTCGAATATAAATCAAAAGTAGCAGTAGTTTCTGCTTCATAAAAGATGCAGGGATGCTCTTCACTTATATGTGGCTGAAAGAGTCGGTAAACTTTAAAGAAGAAATCTAGCGGGCACATCTTACAAAAAGTGTGCCTTAATGATGAGTGAGGTCCAAGTTCCTCCAAAGCGAAATTAAGTTGCAGACTGAGGACAACTTGTGCTGTTAAACGTTAAAAATATTCTTTACAGGTCGGTGTGAGGTACCAGAAAACCTTCCTTTTTAAAATGAGGTTGATCACTACCCTGCTGGTCTGTTGATAAGATTAGCGAAATATTGCGTGTTTTTTAACATTTATGAATTTATTTATCGCCAGTTATACTTATCTTGAAATGCATAGATGTTGCACTACGTAGTTTGCGTACCTTTACTTTAACACAGGGTTTGCGGGGCTGTTTTAACTTTGCAAACAATACAGGGGTCAGTGGCGTAGCAACCCACTGGCTGCTCTAGCTATAGCCAGGGTGGGCACGTTCCTGGGGGCGGAAAAATCCAGTCGCCTATTGTAAGCAGAGATAATTGAAAACAGGTGAGGAAATTATTTAGACTGATAAAAATTTATGCTTTCTTAATTTCATCTGCTAAGACCCACGCTCCATGAGAATCTTCTTTGGTAAATGAGGGTGACACAGCCGATATTATTAGCGCCATGGTTACAGTCATGTTATGCTCACCACCACTTTGTCGCTACCTATCTCTCAATATTATTGCGTAAGAATCACCGCTATTTCAGGAATCTATTCGAAACACGCCTACTCTAGCAAGCTGCAGCATCGTTCGTTGGTCAAGGCCCAGCCCAGTGGTTCTCAAACGTTTATGAGCCGTGGCCCTTTCTAAGTTTAACTGGCGAATACTTAATATATCGTGACACTTGGGTTATGCAATATCACGGCAAAGCTACCTAGTGACGGCCTCTACTCGTGGCCCCCTGATAACAGCTCTGTGGCTCCAAGGAGTGCGGAGGACCCCGTTTGAGAAACTCTGGTCCAGCCACTACAGTTGCAGCTGGGCTTTTTAAACTAGTTGAAAGCTTTACAGTAGTTAAGCCATATTTCTCTGTTTTATTGATAGGAAAGGGATGTTGCTTGTTTGATTAATACTTTCGCTCATCCGCCGGATAATGTTTTAATAGATAACTGAAAAGCTGTTGATCTAATGGCATAAAAATACGCAGGTTTTGCTGAGAAAATGTGAATACTGTGTTGTAACGCTGGGCACCCAGTAATTGAAAACACTGTGTACCAATTGTTTTTAGTCTTATGTCGTCCAAATGAGCCAAATTTCACCCAACTAATCACATTAACGTTTACTACAGTCAGGCCCGTCGCCAGGATTTCGCAGCAGGGGGTGAAAAATCACAAGGGTGGGCATATAGTTTACACACAATATTGACTGTATGCAGCAACCACCTCGAAAAAAGTCGCTTGCAACATGTAAACCTTATTCACATTTACCCCGACCCAGAAAGTTATACAGATATGAACGCCGAACCAGCCGAGGATCGTGATGTGCTCTTTTGTAACTAGGGCAAGGGAAGAGAGAAGAAATGACTATTTTGCAAATCGTTAAAACTTCTGTCTCCTTGTAGCTGGTTCTCGGGTTTCATCTTTGCCCCCGCCTCTTCTTTCATGTCGCACAAGCTACAGTGTATCAGGCGGTTCGCTATGCAGCAGAAATAAAGCAAATAGACGATACAACGTGGCAATTGAGCAAAAACAGAAAGAATGTCATCCTCTAAATCTCTCGGCCTGATGCGATAGTGATAGATCATAGCTTTAGACTCGTTGAAAGTTGAATTTGTCAACGCAGGGCCAGAGAAGTATCAAAACAAAGGTCCTTTTGTAGCACCACCAGTTTGATAGCACGAAGAAATTGCGAAAAAGTCTTTCTAAAGAAATGGTTCTACAAAACACTTAAGAATGGGAATAGAATTTCGAGATCTTGGTTATTGTACTCAAAATTTGAGTTTGGGCTGTATTGTTTTTGCTGTAAGTTGGTTGGATTGGGTAATGATCATTCTTTATTTGTTGCAAAATCGTTGATAACTTTTTTGAATTTGTTTGGCTTGGGACTGGCGTAGCCTACTGCGTTTCTTGTCTACTGACAAAAGTGCGAAAGAATTTTTTTTGCAAAACGATTAGGAGTACAGTTGTTTTGGTCAAGTATATCGGTCATTTGTCTCAATGTAAATTAATTATTGTTGGTGATTTTCTTCCCAAGACACACTTGCTATTTGTGTTTCCACTTCGTTAATTTCTTCTTTTCTGTTTGCGTTTCGGTTTCCTGTCATTCATTTTGAAAAGTTTTGTTTGGCTGTTAATCGTCTTGGGAGTTGAGTAATGGTGACTTCGGTCATACCAACTTCCGCCCACTACAAATCTTATGTTTGTTCGAAAATACTAATTGTTGAGTAAATGCTACCAAAATCGTTGTTTTTTACTTTCATGTTTCTTAATTTGTTGTTGCCTTATAATAATTTTTTTGGTTTGGAAACCGTCCAACTTAAGGTTTTCTGTTTACAATAGTTGTTACTTGTTCGAATACTCTGCTGACATCACCATGTAGCTATTACCAGCTGAAACTGTGCGTTGGGCCCCGCGGCATGGTGTTCGGGGAGGTTAAGTAGTCGACAATTTACGCTAAATTTGGCGAAAGTTCTTGCGAACAGGTCTTCAAAAAAACAAAGGATCATAATATGGCTGACTGAGCACGATGACGTCATTAATATAACATCACTGTCCACACCAGGGGGCGGCATTTTCTGCTAGGGCCAGGGGCGGCAGATTGTGCTCTTACGCCACTGACAGGGGTTATATTGCTAACAATGGGAAGGTCATTTTGTAGCAACAAAAGATGGCAATAAGCCTGAGGTAAGATATTGTGTGAGGAAAAAAGGTGATAAGAGTCATCAGCTTCCATCTCTATCTATGTTAAAACAAAACAAGTCTCAGCTCAGTATTTCAAACCAAATTGATTTATTTTGCGGCAGTTAACCACATGCCAGAGCCTAAATAAAACCCTTTGTCGGCTAATAACAATCAGACAGAGGTCACATGGAAAAAAGACGCACGAAAAGGAAGTAGAAAACCAACAACGTTCAAATCCCTCACCGAGCAAGAAGTAATCTTAATTTGGCGACAAACAGAGTTAATTGTTTAACTGCGTGATCATACTGATAAACGACAAGAATCTAAGATGAATTTGGCACGAAATAGAAGACAGACTAATTTTCGTACAGGAGGTAGAAATTTCATGTACATGCAAACTGACCAAAGCGTTTTCATAACTTGCGATGCCTCATATTAACAATTTAACAAAATATTGACAAAAAATGAGGCACTATGTGGACATTACACATGGCGTTTAGAAAGTTCAGATATAGATCGTCGGCAGTTGCATTGCTGGACCTTATTTTCAGACAGCTAAGCATGGGCATCGGAAGGGGGCAGGGGGTTCAAGAAACTCACTGTACTTTCAAATTTGATATTTTGCTTTTAACTTTTCCGTAGAAAAATGTTTTTCTCTTAGTTTCGGAATTGATATGATGAAATTTCACCACTGTTGCTCCCTTTGGAAAAAATCCTTATAGCAGCCTCCTGAAAAAATCCACTATCGGCCCGTCTGAAAAAAGTTCTTCTGACACTCATGCATCCAAGAATGACCTTTGCTGCTCTTTATTTAATGTTTTCATGCGTTGTTGTAATTTATATTGCCATAATATAATATGGTACTGGATAGAAAACAATATTAAAAATAGTAATAAGAACGAATCCCGGAACGAGATTAGATAAAACTTCATCGTGGTTACCTCGCGGATGGCGGAGCTACACATAAAGACAATGTGGCTCTTTCAAGTTAGCGATTGTGAAAGATTAGATGGTATTTTGTTGTTTACTGCAAAAACACCCGGGTGCGAAACAAAAAAACGCTGTCTGTAAATACTTTAAATCATTCCCAAGCTTGCAGTTAGGGGACAACACTTAGGCTGTCTAGTCGATACTCCAAGACACTCGCAAGACACAAACAAACAAACAAACACAGAAAGCAAGAAAACCAACAAGTAAGGACAAAAGTTCGACAACAATGATTCAGTAGATGCTGCAGAGGAAAACATAAAACAATATTAGTAACTCTGAAAATTAAACGAAGAATTTAGGACTGAGATAGCCAATAATTACACATAGCTTTTTATACTGGTGAAAAGGTAAATTGCTGTATTCCGCGTTGAGTTCTCTCCATATCACTGGTCCTTTGTAAGATATTAACTTTTTGCCAATATTACTATGGACACTACGAAGTAGGAATAAAATAGTTTTGTTTGCTAGCATATCTTGTAGTAGAGGTATGTACATCCGGTGATCTCTGGAACAGACTGTTCTAAATACTGGGCAATAACCCGTCATGAAATCTGTGCATTAATTTGGTCAATTCCAGTTTATATACAGTATATATCCTGCACTTTTAGAAACTTTGCAATGTTTTGTAAATGGGGCTTATCTGTGTATCATAATTACTGAATGTCATATTACGCAATACGTTATTTTGTGTCACATAGATTGATTATAGATGGGGAGGAAGACAAATGCCTTCACAAGGCCCTCCCTGTTGCGGCATTTCTCGAAATACTTACTAAATCTGTCAACTTGAGAGCAACCGCTGCTACCCGTACTGGATGTGTTCGGCTCGGCATGGGGTGGGTCATCAAATGCCCTTCTCAGGGCGCTGC
>Ga0210059_1003764_pt1 | contig 24405 bp, 18 predicted proteins | sample Ectturendosymbi2_FD_188042 | JGI IMG/M metagenome (GOLD analysis project Ga0210059, IMG submission 188042) | Ecteinascidia turbinata endosymbiont from Florida, USA - Sample 2 (SPAdes) (version 2) | ecosystem: Host-associated > Tunicates > Ascidians > Unclassified | place: Key West, Florida...
CACTATAAACAAGCCACCTCTGCACGAAGCATACACCGTTACTTTTGTCGATCAACCAAGTTGGCACTCTCTGGATATCTGTGAAAATAAATGGTATCACCTAATTGACGCGCAAATCAACATTCAGGACATGATCCTCCCCCATGTGAAATAATTATTATGATGCTTTGTGTTGTTTGACTCACTCCGATGTAATCTTCCACTTTGTGCGCTAGCTTTTCTCTCAGCACAGCTTGCTTACTCCTACCGCAGCGTTTAAAGCGAACTCGTGGCAGGTTTAAATGCGTACCCCAGAGACTTACTACCCGCACATGGCTTACTATTTTTCTCTACCGATTGTTAGTCATTTCAGCAAGAGTTATTTCTTAGTTGGAGAAATTTTCAGCCATTAGCATCAAGTAGTTAGATGTTTCAGTCATTTATTTATTTGAGTAAACACTTATTTCATGAGTCAGTTTTTTTTTGTCGCCACTAGTATTGTTGACGACAGGCAGTTTGTTAAGATGTTATGATTTATGAGCTTGTATTACGAAATATCGATTGTAGTCTCGAGTTTGTTTTTTCTCTGCTGTTACTTCATCCTTTCAACTTTTCACCTGTAAGCTTTGCTTGCAATTTTCAGGACTGAGGATGCGTAATTTTACGTGAAATCGATTTCCTGTTGAAAATTTGCTGATCGATTCCTTGCTTACACCCATCGTGGAAAGTACATACTTGAAAACAAGACTCATGCAATCATGCCAACAACAGTTTTAATCACACGCTAAGGCTTTTAGAATTAGTGAAAACACCCGAACTGTCGCTTGAAAACACACGCATGAATACTACGTTGTGATCCCCAAAATTGAAAGACTACGTTAGATCCAACTGAAGAGAAAACACGCAAACTGCAGTTTAACATACAATACTGAAAGACTGAGCTAACGCCAATTGTCAGACGGCTGATTTGAAGCAGGCGCTTTGAATGAGTCACATAAACACCGATCGACTTCACCGCTAGGAATTGCTGGCCGACGCATTTGGCCTGTGCGTTACGAATTTTCCTTTTTGCTCAAGTTTATCTCGAACATTTCTTGAAATCACGTGCTGCTGTGATTTCCCGTCTGTGTTGTCGAGTAGTGAAGTAGAGCCCGTCTAGGAAACTGCCTGCTATGCTGTGTTTTCATAACTTCGCGGTGATTCTGACTGCACGTATCCGCAGTTCAGTGACTACAGACCACAAGGGCAAAACAGCTAAATCTGCTCTTAAACTGTTTTACTAGGAAATAGATTTCGCCTCAATTACGCTGTTTCTATTCTTAATCAAATAAACTGAGAATGCCTAATTGACGCGAATTCGATTTTCTGGTCTCACCACAACTAAATACATGTATTTAGAATCTATATGAAAACACAGCATGGCAGGTAGACTCCTCGAAAACTCCATTTCACCTCTAGACAACACGGACAGGAAATCACTGCTAAAGGTGCTTTCAAAAAATATTGGAAATGTACTGAAACACGATGAAAAATTCGTAACGTAGAGGACAGCCCAATTGGGAGGACCAGCAATTCCTAGCGGCGCTGTCGAGTAGTTTTTTGTAACTCATTCGAAACAGCTGTTTCAAATCAATTATCTGACTATCGGCGCTAGCTTAGTCTTTCAATCAGTCCTGAAGCCAGGTTTTGGGGTTTCGGAGTGTAAAGCATCTTTAGAGAATAAGATGTTTGTTTTTACTGCATGTTCAACGAATTTTTCTGGGCACAAAAAAACATGGGGCGGAAACAAAAAATTATGGAGGGGAACTGCCCACAAATACTCCCCGTGGCTACTGGTCTGCTTTCAATTTTGGTGTGAACAACTTAGTCATGGCTTATGTTTCAAAATACAGTTCACCTCTTTTCTCTAATTCTAAAACGTCTTGGTGTGTGTTTAAAATTATGGTTGACACGATTTCTCTAAGTCTTGCTTGTGTTTTATCAATTCACCTGTAAACTTTTGGTTGCAATTTACAGGATTCAACATGCGTAATTGACGCGAAATCGATTTTCTAGCATAAAACACATTGCGTGCAGATTTAGCTGCTTGGTCCTTGAGGCAAATAGTCACTGAAATGTAAATACGCGCAGTCAGAATCCTTGCAGTTGCTGGATGTGCACACCTGGAAAAATATTACAATGCTGCAATCCAAGAAAGGAATTACCTAATCAAAATGATGTTATTGTCCTGGTTTTGGTTGTAGACTGTTTATTATCTTTCGGTTTTCAAAATTTTTTTGATCATTATGAAGCGTTTTACATTTATACCGTTCACACTCCTACGCTCATAAAAGTTCACCCAAACTTTGAGCATTCGCACGTAGGAAAGATACTATAAATTCCCATTTGTGATGTCCTAATTTTAGCTGTTGATTTCAGGTTTTATTTCCAATCTGCGCTATGAATCAACTCACCTATTGCCTTCTCTAAGGGCCATTACAAATTTCTCCAAACACGACTTGCTGATGCAATTACATATTGCAAATGTTGGTTCTTGGACAATTGCCAACCGAGCAATTGCCAACTAGGATATCTGCCAACAAACACGATTGCCACTTAGCCCAGGGGCGGATCTAGCCAGTAAGTGTAGGGGGGGCAATTTCAATAAGATTTGGCATTCAAGTCTCATAACCTGTTCACTACTGTAAAAAAGATGAGGTACACTTCACAACACTGCTAGGACAAAGCAATGGACGAGAAAATGGCCTTATATCGCGAATGCTGTTTTCCGATTTGTACAAAATCATGGTAAAAAAGGTACTTTGTTAGTTTTAGGGGAGGCGATCGCCCCCCTCCCGGATCAGCCCCTGAACTAGAACGACTAACAACGGCACAAATGCTCTTGCAAAAATGCCGTAGTCTATATTTCTGAGAATCTGGTATAGATTGAAAAAAACATAACCAACAGGAGAAAACGTTGCCGTTGAAAAAATGCGAGGCTGCAGGAGTTTTCAAAAAACACATACAGCCTACACTTTGAATGATTGTTTGCAGTATATACTGTAGCTCTGACTACCAGGCTTTACTTAGGAAGAACTGCCGCGGTAGCCTTCATACGTTAAGGTCAAGAATCTCGTAAGGCATAAAATAGAACAGTGCTGCAGCTTCGGCATACAAGCATACAAAAGGAAGAATGTACTGTGTTGACATGTTGGCAGTTGTCTGTTTAGCAATTGTGTGGTTAGCAATTGTCGTATTGGCAGTTGTGCATTTGGCAGTTCTCCTTGTTGGCAATTGTCTTGTTGAAAGTTGTGGGGTTGGTGGTTGTCCGGTTGGAAATTGTCCTGATATTGCCCATGTTGATCTTCAAAAATGTAATTTACCTTCTTTTGCGAAAAGCCATGCCAACAATGATAAAAGCTTGTCGTTGTGGTGGTGGTCAGTTTGTGCATTTATGGTGCATGGCAGAGATGAGCACGGATCAGGACTGGATCGGACTGGATCAAGACTGAAGCCAATTTTGGCCGGAGCAGGACTGGATAGGACTGCATTTTTTTTAATTGTCAGATCAGGACTGGATCAGACTGAGAAAATTTGTTATTTTAATGAGATTATTCAACCCGTGTCCAAATATTTTAGTTGCAACCCGATTTTACACAGATTAGCTAAATTGAAGAGTATATTTTGCCATCAATGGCAAAAGGTTCGGGTTTTGGTTCAGGATTTACTTTCAGAGTGTAGGTTTCGGGTTCACATTTTGGGCTTGGGTTCAAGTTTTGCGTTTTGAGTTTTTGGGCTTAAGGTTATGTTTTTTTGGGCTTGAGGTTATCGGTTTTGGGGCTTAAGGTTATGGGTTTTGGGGCTTAAGGTTTTGGGTTTTTAGGCTTAAGGTTCTGGAATTACGTTCTGGAGTTACGTTCTGGAGTTACGTTCTGGAGTTACGTTCTGGAGTTACGTTCTGGAGTTACGTTCTGGAATTAGGTTCTGGAATTAGGTTCTGGAATTAGGTTCTGGAATTAGGTTCTGGAATTAGGTTCTGGAATTAGGTTCTGGAATTAGGTTCTGGAATTAGGTTCTGGAATTAAGTTTTGGAATTAGGTTTCGAAATGAGGTTTCGGAATAAGGTTTCGGAATTAGGTTTTGGAATTAGGTTTTGGAATTAGGTTTTGGAACTAGGTTTTGGAATTAGGTTTTGGAATTAGGTGTTGGAATTAGGTTTTGGAATTAGGTTTTGGAATTAGATTTGGAATTAGGTTTGGAATTAGGTATGGAATTAAGTTTTGGTGTTAGGTTTCCGTTTTATTTTTTGGGTTTAAGTTTTGGGTTGAGGTTTTGCGTTTGAGGTTTTGGAATTGGGTTTTGGAATTAGGTTTTAGGTTTTTGGTTTTAGGTTTTGATTTATGTTTTGGGTTTAAGTATTAGTTTTAAGTTTTGTGTTGAGGTTTTGGGTTAGGATTTTGGTTTAAGGTTTTGAGTTTAGGTTTGAGTATAGGTTTTGAGTTTAGGTTCTCAGTTCGGTTCAGAGTTACGGTTCTGAGTATAGGTTTTGAGTTGGAGTTTAGATGTTTTGGGTTCAAGCGGAAGGTTTTAGGTCACGTGAAAAAGACCATGCGCTTATCCAAATGCATCTTCTTTGTCGCATGACTAACCAACCATGTTCGCCTAATGGCAAAATAGCTCCAACAATGCTATTGGTTCATGAAGCAAAATAAACACTGCCTTTTCAAAATTTGGAAATGTCAAAAGGCTGTGTCAGTTGTGCCTCATAAGTCAAAAGTACTGCTGGAACTATTTTGCCTTCAAACAATCATATTTGGCTGAAAGCACAATAGCTGCAGCAGTGTTTTCATTCATCAGGCAAAATAAAAATGCATGGTTCTGAATAGGCAGATCAGGACCGGATCGGACTGATGATTTAAAAATTTTGCAGATCATGACTGGATCGGATTGAATTTCTTCGTATCAGGATTGGACACGGACTAAAAATTTTCACAGTCCGCTCATCACTGGTGCATGCTGAAATATATATCATCGATTTTTAGCGTCTGATTGCACAGGGCACGGAGTTTACGAATGTCTTCTGAATATCTTTTGCACAAAGTAGAATGTATAAAAACTTATTCAGCATACAGTGCTGAGCCCTATAATTTTGGAATATTGCACGGCTAAATCATTTTCCCACTAAGCCAGTTTGTGGTTTCTAAAAAGAAATCTTTTCTGGTAAAAAACGCAAAAAGTTTATATTTTTGACAAAACGTCGTTTTCATGTTGCACGGATAAAGTATGACTTTAATGATAAACGTTCTAAAATTTGTCGAAAGTTTGCCTACTTCGCAAGCACATTGCCTGACACAAGACACGCCCGCATGGGAGGAACAAAGTGCAACCAAGTCCCTTTTTGGCAGTGCTGTCAACAACACCACAAATGCTGTAGCCTTGTGCCCGTAATCAAATCTTATTTATTTTTGCAGGACCTACGTAATTCGCTCACCTTTGAAATCAAAGAAGAAACTGATGCGATTGGAGAACAATGACAATGAAGTTCCAGTCAAGGTATAACCCTCAGTTGTTTCTGGATTCCTGGAAAGGATTTCGCGAGCCTCCGATCCACTTACTCCCACCCAGACACCCACTTTAGTGCCAGACAAATCCTGAGGGTTAATGCCTGTACATTTTTGAAATGATGACGTATTCACAATCACACACAAATGTACGAAGAGGTAAATTGACAGTAACTTTTTGAAACAACAGACTGGGAGAAATTTTATAAATCGAAGATATCGATCGTTACTTTGGATCAGGGGTTCCCAAACTGGAGTAGCCTACATGTACCCTCAGGAGTACATTTTGACTTTTCAAGGGATACATTTTGTGTATCAGAATATTCTTACCAAATTCATGTGTTACGAGGAGTAATTGAGTAAATTTGGTTGTGGAATATATTATCCATATTCTCGTTAGTTTGCAATGCTTAACAAGGTTGGAAAACACTGATGCAGTGATTCCAGTGTGGTTAATTGGTAATTTATCAATAACTGTGTCTCATTCACAAGACTCTGCATGAGCTTTTCTTGTCAATTGGCATTATTGCGCTGTTTTAACGCTGGTTTAACATTGCTGTTATACAGTCAAAACTAGCTGCAGGATTTAGGCTCGGCAGACTGTGGACGTCGTAGCAGTACCGTTGTAGTTAATAACTCAAAATCATACGGAGATTCAGACCAGCAAAAACCTTAACAATGAGCAGCAAAAAAAGAAAATATTCAGAAGTCTATTTGAAGTTTGGGTTTACGTTTACGTTAAACAATGCCTTGGTTAATCCTGTGTGTGTTCTTTGTCAGAAAACACGTGAAATGCTTCGATGAAAGCAAATCTTCTCACTCGACATATGGAGAAAGCTCATCCGAAATTCAAAGACCTTGACTTTCTCAAGCATAGAGATACATTGAGGAACAATGCTTCGACAAAGGTGGGACGCGTCTCCACGACACCAATGCTTCACTGAGGGCATCTTTTGAAGTTTTCCTCATGACTCACAAGAAAAAGAAAGTTCATACCATTGGGGAAGACCTTGTACTTCCGGCTGCAAAAGCATTAGTAAATTATGATTTTGGACATGAACCAGTAACAAAACTAACTCAATTTCCTTGTGTAATAATACAGTCCAAACGAAGAATCGACGAAATGTCTGGATGTTTTGCAGCAAGTGATTAGTTCGGAAAATGGGTTTGCAATTCAACTTGATGATTCCACAGATGTAAAAAACTGTTCTAAGCTGCTAATATTTGCTTGATATGTAAGAAAAGATGGCATTTAAAGAAGAAATCATGATGGATTCAGCATTACAAGCAACAACCAAAGAAGATGATATATTTAAAATGGTGAATGCATTTTTCAAGCAACATGGTTTGAAGTAGGACAATCTAAGGGATTGCACAACAAATGGGCACCAGCGATGTTAGGAAGGTTTGGTTTTAGAGCTCGTGTCACGTAAGTGAATCCTGACGTAAGAATTTTCCGTTGCATGATCCACAGGTTTGCACTGCCATGCCAAGTCTTTCCGGCTGAACTATTCAACTATTTATCATTGGTGATTAAGACGGTTAATCAGTAAATAGGGCGTTCTCTGAACAGCAGGTTGCTCATAATTCTCCGTGAAGAAGAATTAAGTGACGATAACAATGCATTTCTGCAACACAGTAATGTATGTTGGTTTTCTAGAGCATAGGTTCCCAACCTTTTTGGAAGCCGGCACCCCCTTCATAAAAGAAGTGACGTTCGCAACCCCTTGCTTTATAAAAAGCGAAGTCACACAAACAGTAGGAATATCTATTGTAGTTTCTCCATTTTTGAATTACTGCACGCAGTAGTAAAGGAAGGGGGTCAGCCACAAGTTCATACGGAGTTTGGAGCCGGTTCAGGAGTTTAGGTTCAGGTAGCGAGTCGGGGTCTTCCCCTACCCAGACCAACCTCACTGCCCCTCGAGCAACATTTTCAATATTAATTATGTTTTTTCATATATTTGTGTTATGGTAATATTTTCATAATTTTGATTATTTTTGATGTTTTTTCGTGTGTCTGATATTTTTCGTGTTTTTCAATATTCTTTCCTGTTTTTGATAGTTTTTTATTATTATTTTATTTTTGCGGTCGTACGATCGTACAAGTTTTGTTCAGAACAGGGAGAGTTGAATGATTACTTACTGTCAGGTGATTCGCGCTTTAGATTAAAGCAGTCGTAATGAGTAATACAGTACATCGTAAGAAAACGAAATGTTAACGATGACGTGAAACAAACAGGCAAGTTTTGTGAATACTGTGAGCCACAGAATCACACGGTCGTTATAAGTTTTGTTCAGAACAGGGGAAGTCGGGTGATTACTTCTTACTGTAAAGTAATTCACGCTTTGGGTCAAAGCAATCATAATGGGAAATTTCTTGTTTGATTTTGTTAAAACAGGGAAACGTTCAGGTTTGTATGCTGTGTAAAAGAACAGAATGCGTTAGCAGGTTGTCGTCTGTGAATATGTTTTGCTTTGAAACTAGCATCCACACGGTCATCAAATGATATTGAAGTGAAGCAAGTGTGAATATTTGCTTATCGGATTAAAACCCGAGGTAGTGGGCATTCCTTTTCACAACGCAATCGGTTACAGATTGAAGCAATGGCGTGGTTCGTTTGTGCAACATCATCATAGGCTATGCGATGGTTGAAATAGTTTGAGTGAAGTAACACTACACAAAGGAACAACAAAACTCACAGAAAGCAAAAACATTGGGGAGAAAAGAAAATTTAAACTGCTAATGAGATATATGTATCTAACATACGAAGTTTGCAATGATTGCTACTTTCGTTAAAAGAAGTCGTAAGATATGAAATGTTAACGATGACGCAAAAAGGCAGACAAACTTTGTTAAAATGCTGCTCTGCAAAAGTGATACGGTTATATTAATTTTGTTACAGAGCGGGGTGAAACTGACTAACTGTTCGCGACCGACGGAAGTCAGTCGGCAACCGTTACGTACAAGTTTGTTTATAAGATTAAAAACTGACACGTTTGGGCATGCCGTTTTGCAACACAGTCTGTTACAAGTTGGGGCACAGGTGGTCTATTTGCTTAGAACGTGACACTCCGTTTCACCACAGTTGGAGCGGTGTGGAGACCGAAGAAAGTTTGCAAGCTATCTTAAAAATATGAAATTATTATTGAAAATAACTTTGCAGTGGTTGCTACGTTCGTTAAAAGAAGTCGTAATGAAATGTTAACAATGACGTAAAAAGGTAGACAAATTTTGTTAAAAACGCTGCTCTGCAAAAATGATACGGGTATATTAATTTTGTCACAGAACAGAGTGAAGCTGACCAACTGAAAGTGCTTCATGCTTTATGTTAAAGCAATCGTAACGCGTAATTTCCTGTTTATTTTTGTTAAAACACGATAAACGTTAAGAGAAGAATGTTACGCGAAGGAACTGATGAAGTTAGCAGGTTGGCGATGCGTTTTGCTTTGATACATCCCGTGGTTGTTGAATGATATTCAAGTGAAGTGATCTTATCTGGTTGCGTGAATGTTTGCTTTTCGGATGAAAATGTGGCATGCCCCGACGCGTCTTGGCCTTCGAAAACCAGTGGCTAGTTAGAGCGTGAAGTGGCCGGCTTAGACAAAACCTCAAAGTAACAAGTTAACTAAAAATATGCAATTAATAACGAAAATGAAGTGTATGCAGCGGTCTCCTAAAACTACAAAAGTATTACCATAGCGCAAAAATAAAAAAATAATCAAAAAATATCAAAAACAGGAAAAAATATTGAAAAACACGATAAATATCAGACAAACAAAAAACATCAAAAATAATCAAAATTATGAAAATTTTACCATAACACAAATATATGAAAAAACATAATTAATATTGAAAATATAGCTGAGAGTCATGGAGGTTGGTCAGTGTATGGGAAGACCCCGACTCGCTACCTCAACCTGAACACCTGAACCAGCTCCAAACTACGTATGATCTTGTGGCTGACCGCCTTCCTTTACTACTCATGCAATACATAGAACTTATGACAACACAACAGAAAACACTCAGTCGTACTGTTAACTTTCAAACTTTTCTGCTTATTAGAAACAAACCTAGTGACCGTTTGTTTGCTGCTTCTCTTTAATAGTTTGCTCATATCTTAGCAAATAATTGGTCGATCGGAGCTAACGGCAATTCGTTCGAATGGTTCCTTCAAATGAAGTAGAGAGAAAAATCCAAATTCTCACAAATATGTTTTTGTAAAGTGCGTTTAAATAGACAGGGATTTAGTACACAATTTCTGGCAACTGTGCTTGGTGGAACACCAGAACGTTTCGAGTTCTGTAGCGCCAGATAAAATCTCGCCATATTTGCGCCACAGACTTTGAACACCGCAATCCGGTTATAACCGCATCACCGCCCATCTTCTGCGTGCTAACCGTAGCCGGAAGCAAAACCAGCAAAAATCACAGCCTGAAGCAAAAACAGTTAGCGGCAATATTTAGGCTGGATGATATTCTTTTGATAAATAGCAATGGAAAACTTTCATAAATCTCGGTACTTTTGAAAAAGTACGACCAAATAAAAACAAATTTCCGTCACCAAAATCGCATTTTGGACCCCCGAAAACATTGTTTCAGAACCCCGGGTGTCCGAGAAGCCCCGGTTGGGAACAACTGTCCTAGAGGATGTGTTACTAAACGTGTATATGAGCTTTGTGAAGAACTGCTGTAAATGTGTAAACTTTGTCACTGCCTTGAGGGATGATTCCTTTGTTTTGTTCCTTGCTTACCTTGATGATATTTTGATGCTTGCAGTGTGCTGAACCAGAGTCTGGAAGCAAAACACCAAACAGTGTGTGACTTCACGTCCAAAGTCAAAGCATTTCTCGCAAAATTTCAACTGTGGAGGGGAAATATTTAGTCTGGAACCCTATCCACGTTTAGTACTGTAACAGAATTTCTTCTCAGAATTGGTCATTGACATCTCGTGAAGTTCGAAAAGGAAATTGATGGTTATTTTCCAAGTCTAGGTGACAATGAGTTTGCATACTTTAGGAATCATTTTGCTGCAAATCTTCAGATGTTGCAGGCTGGCACAAGTATGCGAAAGGAACTGGTTGAACTCCAACATGATGGATGTGTACTGTGAGAAAATTTTATATGATTTTTGGTTTGCGATGCGCAGCTCATACAAAAAGATTGCTCAACTCGTTATTCAAGTACTGTTGTTGTTTTCATCAACATGGCTGTGTGAGTCGACGTTTTCAGTGCTGTCGGGAATTAAATGAAAATCTAATCACAGCTAAAACACCTGAACGTGATCTTCGTTGTGCTGTTGCTAATTTTTCACCTCGTATCAATGGTCTTGTAGCTAAAAAGCAGGCTCATCCATCACATTAGCTAGGTATGCTGGCTTTTTTACGCTACGCTGTTACCTTAAATGTTTAAACTTGGAAAGCATTGCTCTAAATGATTTTGTGTGCTTGTTATTAAAATAATCATTCAGCTTTCGTATGTTTTGTGGAGATTCAGTATTTCGGTATTTTCTGGTGATTCCTCTATCAGCGTCAATATGTAGACGACGTGTGCAAGCCAAACATACAAAAAGTGAGTGTGTAGAACTGGTAAAACACTAACCGTCAAATTCTCTTTTAAAATTAACAGAAATAAGTGGATGTCGTCCTCAAGCTAAATGCGTTGCAGAACATTTGAAAACTGGATTAAAACATTTGCATGCTTCTGTGTGCAAATGAGCATACCGCAATCTGTCTTATTTTTTGTTTTCTGTTAGCTGCTTACCTCAAAATTTGATGTTAAAAATGCCTTCATTTCTTTTCAACTACCAGCAGATCCTTGTATGACGATAAGTGAATGACGTTATAGTTGGGGTGCTGTAAAAGTGTTTTTGCTCCTCGCTTCCAGTGTTAATTGTGTGCTATCACATATTCTGTAATGCGAAATGACTAACCATTTTTGTGTTCTTGTATTATTCGATAGTGCCTGTGTTGTACCACGCGTCTGCGACAAATAAATAATAATAAATAAACTAAGACTGCCGATTATAAAGTTTTTAGAGGGATTGCAATGCATTGCATAGCTATAGAAAGTAAATTGTTCATCAGAGCAAGTTGAGCTTAACAGCAAAACATGTGACCAAATTTTGAGAGTACATGAGAACCTATGAAGTGTCCAAAGGGTACTATAAACAAATAGTTTGGGAACCCCGGCTTTGGATGGAACAAACGTGCTTAACAGCAACATGTTCGACACTTTTATACCAGCATCGACAATAGCTTCATAGGAGACTTCCAGTAGCATCCTGAGCTGTGGGTCCATGTTGTTGGCTTGCTTCGGGTGAACCTCGAAGAAGGCAGCGTCGAACTTGTCAAGTTCTTTGAGCTTCCCGTTTCGCTTCGGAAGACCGAAAAGTCCTTGAACGAAACCACGACAATTTTGCCTTTAGTTTTTTGTAATATGAAATGTAGCAGCGGATAATGAAACAATGCAACAACTTAATTCCTACATGTTTCATGTCAAAATACCATTTGATATTACTGCTGCATTGCGTTCATAGATTCATTGCTGTTGCAAGATATTTCATTGAAGTTTAGATTAGTTTAACATATTTTGAATAATTGGCTTTATCAGTAACACATTAAAATTTAAAAACACACAAATATTTCAAACCGTCAACGTCAAACGTAATTTTTTGAACTTTGCAGTGATACGTGCATTTGAAACTACTGGCAAAATGTAGCAGATCTTTCGCTTTCAATTTAAAAATGGCAGCACCATTATCGTAACGGCATCAAGTTACCAGTTGTTCGTTAGTACAAAGCACCATAAGTTTGCTTTCATAGACGCAGAAGAGTAACTCTTCAAAGGTCCCACAGAGTCTTCCCATAGAAATTTAACGCCAATTTCGTACAGATATTGTTTTTCTACGTTTGGAATCGGCAACACAGAACTCACCTGGTTTCCATCTTCTGTCGTCTTCGGTTACCATGTCCTTCCCGGAAATTAGATTTTCCCAGAATTCCTGAACACTCTCGGATTCTGGAAAGCGTCCAGAAATCCCGCATATTGACATTTCATCCATTTTAGAAAAATATTGTGTAAAATGTTTTTTACTTTTTCTTATTCAGAGTTGTTTCAAAGTTATAAAAACATTTTCTTGTTGTTGACAAAGCGACATCATTGCGTCATCAGCAAACACTCATAAATAAACGATATGGAAAAAGTAGAACAAGCGCTGAACAGTTTGACGATGAAAACGAATCATGACAAAATTTCTTCTCTCATGCGGCAAACTGCACAATCCACTGTCGAAGCAATCTGTGTATACGTATGTAGAAAGGGCAATTACGTTTAGCCGCATTTTAATGCGGCGTTGTTAATACTCTGAAACCTTCAGAACTGCATTTGCAATCAGCGTGGGACAGAAATAAAATTCCGTATCTTTCTTTACATCATTTATACATTCTATAAAAGTAAAGATAGTCATGCGCTGTCACTAGACTCGCATGAGAGCAAAGTGAGTACTGTAAGAGCAGACCTTGGGCCCAGGCCATCTTGTTGAGAACTCACCAGCATCGATCGAAATGTTCAAAAGCAAAAAAGCTAATTGAGTGATGGCTGCAAAAAAAGTTTAGGTATTGTGCTCGAATTTTTGAAAGGTGTCAGTAAACAAACGCAAAGTTTGAAAAAAGCAAAAAATTTAGGAGTCAATGGAAAAAAACAGGAGACAATATTTAAGGATTGGTAGGTTTCAAGTAAAAAAAGAATAAAGACGTCTTAAGGAAACAGCAGAGATGAAGTGGTTTGCGTTGTAGATTATTGTTTGCGATTTGTTTGAACCCAAAATCAGTAGCGCTAGGTTTGCTGCGAACTTTGAAGGAATCCGACCCTGCGCTCCGCTTTCATGACTATGTGATGATTCAGATTTGCATATACCTGTGTTCAGTTAACTAGTCTACACAAAAGAGCGTGGCTACATGTATGAGCGAATGTTAGGGAATCGATGCCACGCAACACTACCCGTCCTAGTCCTGAAATCTCATTTAAATAGAATCTGAACATGTAATGGGGGAGGGGGAATCGACTTGGCTTTCTTCCAAAAACGTAATGAAGCCAATGCAAGAAACCGATCAAACAAATTAACTAGGTGATTTAAAAGGTACGAACACCAAAATCAAAAGGTATGCTGAATCAATATTAGAAAATGACATGTATTTGCCAATGGCAAATAGTTCCAAGAAATTTTATCCAGCGAATCCAACAACATTAGAGTGTCGTTGAGACAATGAAATTAACCGTCTTCTTGTGTGTCTGCTTGTCATCAGTTTTTTGACAGATGTTTCACGCTTGTTATGCACAAATAAACCATTGTGAAATTTCGTTCCGCACTGTGGCTACAGCGGCGACCGAGCAGCTAACTGCGGGTGTCCATTTCGTTTAAAACTGGTTAATAATGTTTTTATTTCCATCTCAACGAGATATAATCGTAAGTGTCATTGAATTAACGAATTAAATTTTCAATTTTGAACTGGCTACTAACGCCGTAGTTTACTAAGTCCTTTCTATTAGGAATGATTGCAGTTACTTAACGCTGATATTGAGTGAATTAATGCTAGTGACATCCTGCCATTGTCTGTTGTCCTTTCGTCCCAGTAGTTACTCCTGTAGTGGCCTCTGTACTGTTGCAGAATTACGTTTGCTACTACTGTTTGCGTTTTTAATTGCAATAAACATGGAACAAAACGGAGTTTAATGTTTACGTAATTGCTTAATCGTACTCTTCACGTATTGCAACATTATTTGGAACTTCTCCAATGTTCAGTGATTACTAGTCACAAACGGCTCCTGCTGGATTTTTGCAATCGAACTTTACTTTTGTCACTTGAAATAAATTATTATTGTTATTATTATTATTATTTGTGAGAGTAATGGCACATTTTGACAGCAAGGTCTTGTAGTTCAAGGTCTAGGTTAGTAGACGTCTATATGCGTTTTCCTGTGTCTTTGATGAAGGATGCAATAGGTTTCGTAGCACGTGTGTGTTGGAGGATGACTGTTGTGTCAAGACCCAGGGCAGCGATGGCTTGTTTTAGACGTTCGCGCGCCTCATGAAATTCCGTGCAGCTTGTGAGAAAATGGTCCACAGTTTCTGGGACTGCGCAGTAATCACACAGCCCGTCGGGATGGAGTCCAATACGGAAAAGATGATGGTTCAGCCGACAGTGTCCTGTGCATAAACGAAAAATAGTGGGGGAGTGTGGTTGGTTGTGTACCAGAGATTGTTTGGATAAGGTCGGAAAAATGGCTTTGTAGGCATTGCCTTTCGAGTGAGTGATACAATGGTGTTGCCGCAGTTCGAAACAAAGGTTCGAAAGTGCGGGAAGCATATCGGAAATTTAAGCCGAGCAGTTACATGTTTATGCAGAACGTCTTGGAGTGGGCGAGCTGAGGGTTCTACTGTGGAGAGTTTTGCCAATTGGTCGGCCAATTCATTGCCAGTAATATTTTGATGAGCAGGAACTCAAAGAAACTTAGTCTCGTAAACCATGTTTTTTCCAGTTCCAATTTGTGATCGCTTGCAATGAGCTGAGACTGTCCGTAACAATGACAGCTCTGCGTGTTTTCAGAGAGTAGATGAGGTACAAAGCTTGAAGAATTGCGAAAAGCTCGGATGAGACGGAAATGGAAAATGGATTAATTGCCATTGAATAATTTAAGTTCTTATATGCCACGTAAATGCCGCAACCTGCTTTTGTAAGGGTTTTGGATCCATCTGTGTAGAAGCGGACAAACTGATCATACATGTTGTGCAAATGCGATGCAAAAACAGGTGCAATGAAAACATACCGAGTTTGATGAACGAAATGTAAGAGAGTGAGATCGACAACAGGTTTTCGGAGTAACCACGTAGGAAGATTGAAGATTTGCAGTGTGTCACCAATGAAATTATTTTGATTGAACTCAGTCTTCGTGAACAAGTTAAAAGAACAGAAATCAGCTGTAACTGGGAATCGCTCTTGCCAGCAGTCTTTGATCAATGACACGCAGGGATGGTCACAGAATGTCAAAACGTGGGCTTTATATTTTAGACATAGTAACTTGTGTCTGATGAACAACGGCATTTCATTGCATGAGTGCTGGAGACACACTACTGGAATGCTAGGCATGGCTCCAAGGCACAAACGCAGTGCATCATTTTGTATCTTAAGTAAAGAGTTTGACATATTGGGAGAGGAGAAAAATATGCTTCCATGCCGTATTCTATCACAGATCTAACCAGCGACCTGTAGAGTGTAAGTTGTGGGCGCTGACCCGCACCCCAAGAAGTGCCTTTTAACATACAAATGGCATTCAGGAGAGCCTGGCATTTAGCAGCAACATTTTGTGTGTGTAATGCGCATGTGTCGTTTCTCTGGAAAATAAGTCCTAAGCATTTATACTCAGTTTTCAGGGGAAGCTCGGCGTTGCCTTGTAAAAGCATCGTTATCGTTTGTGGTTTGTGTTTTTTTGTAAATAAAAACGCAGCAGATTTTGCACCAGAAATTTTAAAGCCATTTTCATCACACCATTTGCATACTTTGGTCAAACATCTATGGCAGAGCTGGTTTAGGAGTGTGATATCCGATCCATGTTCCCAGAAACAAAAGTCATCCGCGTACAAAGCACAAATAGAGGTGATGGTGTTTGGCAGATCATTGATCAAGGAGAAAAGTACAGGGCTAAGGACACTGCCTTGGGGGGTTCCATTTTCCAGGGGTTTAGTCATTGACAAGGTAGATCCAACTCTAACTTGAAAAGTGCGATTTGAAAGAAAAGAACGGATGAACTGAAACATACCGACCCGTAATGCCATAGGTAAGTAGTTTTCAGCAAAGAACAGTTTTGTTGACCATGTCATAAGCATTTCGACATCGACAATACGGCCAGAACGTTGTGTTTGTTTGCCAAGGGCTTGTGAATAATGTCATGGAGACGGAGAAGATGATCTGTTGTTTTTCGGCCCTGCCGGAAGCCGGACTGGGTGAGAGACAAAATATTATTGTAGTCAAGAAACCATTTGAGGCGACGCACGACCATTTTTTTGAAAAGTTTGCAAACGTTGCTTGTCAGAGAGATTGGACGGTATGAGAAAAGGCATTTGCGAAGGTTTGTGCGCTTTTGGAATAGGAACTATGATGGAGTGCAGCCAAGAAGACGGAATTTTTCCTGTGAACCATATTTTGTTGAATAACCGTAGTGTGATGCTAGAGAATTGACAGACATGTGTTTAAACATTTCATAACAGGTGTTATCAAGGCCGGGTGTAGTATTTTGTATCTTTGACAGCAGAGAGTAGTTCGTCAATGGAAAAGGCTTGGTTAAGTCGTGTGTCCTGCGGCAGAGGGTATGACAAAGTTTGTTGCAGGTTTCGCTCTTTTGTTGGCAGGGTTGAGTGAACGAAATGCGGAGTGTAGTTTTGAAGGACTGCTGGAGAGAACGAACTGGTTTGCCAGAATGTTTGCCTTGTGTTGGGTATTTTTGCCTGAGATACCATTTGCTACGCAAGGATGTGAAGAGAGGAACGTTGTCCTGAAAAGCTTTTGATTACTTGCCAAACGTGTGAGAGAGATTGGAGTTGGACGTGAGTGAACTTGTTGCCACGAAGATGTTTTAGCCTCAAGAATGACTCTCCTAGCTTTGTCTCTGCATCTCTTGAAAATAATAATATCACATTGCAATCTGGTGCGCTTCATTCTGTTAAAAGCACGTTTTTTGTTTTTCACTGCAATGTCACTGTTTATTCCATCAACGTACAGGAATTTTATGAGACTGTTTGGAGTGAGGGATGGCGGCCAGTGCGGCCTCACGAACACTGGTTTCAAAGAGACAGTAGGAATAATCCAAGTAGGTTGAGAATGAGATCAGTGTTTTGATCAAAATAGGCGCTGAATTTTCGCCAAACGGCTTTGGAAAAATTTCCTTTTGGGATGGCATTTTCTTGTGGCGTCGTGGTCGCTTTAACAGCGGTGAGGACGATAGAATGGTCACTTCCCAAAAACTCGTTTGCAACCGTGCAGACCCACTTTGAAGCACAAGAATAGGATACAAGGACAAGATCTAAGAGACTCCACACATTTTGTCCAGTGAGTGTGAAATGGATGGGTGTTGTGGTATTTAGGATAACAAATTGGTGCTTGTCTATGACATCTACCATAACCTTGCCGTTACTGTTCGTGCATGCACTTACTGCCCCACATTCCGTGATGAGCGTTGAAATCACCGCATTGAATGACTTTAGCAAAGGTGGATAAGAAGTCGAAAGTCGTGGAATGTAAAATGTTGGAAGGGTGATTATAGACGTTAAATATGGAAAATCCATGAATGCTAACACCCAAGACCTCAAGATTATTGCCGACTGGAAGGTTCACATCGATTTCCGAAAAGTCTAAGGATGATTTTACACAAACGATTAAGCCCCCACCTTTTCCCCTGGAAGGAGGCCGATCTTTGCGGATTAGACAATAGTGTGTAAGAGAAGGCCGGTATTTCGGTGTAAGATGAGATTCCTGAATGTAGATAAAGTCTGGTAAGTGCTCCAACGTTGATAAATATTTTTTTAGTTCAAGCCATTTCTTAAAGATAGACCCCGAGCATTCCATTGTAAAATTGTGAAAGCCATTGTTTAACTGGAAAAGAGGTTCAACTATTCGGCATCCACAGGTAAGCCCATACATCCACCAGCTGCCTCTGTGATGTTTTGATATACATCGACCGTGTCATTTCTGTCTGTTGCCAGAATGGTTCGTTTAATTACCTCTGAGGTAATTAAACGAACCATTCTGGCGACCGACAGAAGGCAAGAAAAGTGACTGGACTGCCAAACATTAGACTAGATAAATCCATTTGCTCAATAACACAGTCTCATCCTGTACGAGTGGAACATTGAGTGGAAGATTAACCTGGGTAATATTATCAGAGGGTCTGGTGTTTGGCGGTCGTCCTAAAATCGATGTTGGGAGGGGGGCAATCTGACTTGGACCATAAATTAGGAACCGGAATAGCTCTGGACTTGGAGAACTCTTTGCACGCGTCAGCATGGGACAGGTTAGATGTAGTTTTTATTTTAAGTATTTCAGATTCACGTTTATATGGAGGACAGATTTTATCACTGGCGGAGTGACTGCCTCCACAGTTTGGGCACATCGCGGTATCAGCTTCACACTCACTATATTTATGCTCACAACCGCAGTTTGAACAGCGTGCCCGACCTATGCAATGCCTTGCTACATGACCGAAGCGATTACACTTGAAACACCGCAACGGCTTTGGGATGAACTGCCTAACTCCGAAAAGCAAGTAGCCAAGCCGAACTTCCGCGGGTAAGCTGGCAGTGGAAAATTGGAGGAAAACTGATGTGGAATCTCTGAACTCAGACGAATCCTTACATTTAATTCGGAAACGCTTCGCAAAGCTAACATTTTGGCCTGTGAGACCCTGTAAAATTTCCTCAGTAGAGATTTCCAACGGAACGTTGCATATAACACCCTTAGCTCCAACGGGCTTAAGGGAACTGGCTACAATTTCTACACTTTAGAGCTTTTACCTGCTGAGCACTGGAGCAGATTACGATTAGATTGCCATTACTCAAAGGAGAGCAAGCTTTGTATGGACCGATACATTTTTTAAGACAATTATCAATGAAAATCGGGCTATATGCTTAAAAGTCTGTCAGTTTTGTCTTGAAGAACAACCGGTAGCAGCTCTACCGCATTGTTCTGCTTGCTGGAAGTAGGTGCTAAACTGTTATTTGAATCTAATTGCGATTTCCGTTTTCTCTTTGACCGGAAAGACTGCGTGTCCCTGTAGTATTCAGACGCATCGAGCTTCTCGTCATCCATAGCCTGGTGCAGGGAGCACCTACGTGATAAAGTCTGAACTCGGTTGTTAAAATAATGGTATCCGTCAACTGACGAAAGCTTAGGCTATAAATACAAGGAAATGGAAAACAATTACAAGCAATAAGCAGGAGCAAGCAAGCACGCAGCTGGGAAAAACCACGACAACCAAACCTGCTAATGCTATCACGACGAACCTCCTCCGAACAAAGAACTCGCTCAACAGTTCAACACCGAAACCTCTAACAAAGACTTTCAGAACCACCTCTCCAATTCTTCTCACTGATTCAGTCTCCGCTTGAAATAAACGCATCACAAAGGAAGTTAATTTCATTTATACTCGCTTTTGCACTCCAGTCAGCAGTGTCACGAGTTGCCACAGGGTTTGCCTGCTTGGGCCTGAGGCAACGCGAATACTTTCGTTATCATGCACTGAGGGAGGTTCGGTGTACATCGTGTTGTTGCGCGAGCCACCAAAGTCAAGTAAATTGACGGAAAGTTTTTTGAGGCAACCATGAGCTTATAACAGCTTTGTTCCTGTCAGTGGACAAAGTTCAAAGAAGTTTTGTAATGGGTTGATGTGAATTTAGTCGCAATTTGCAAACACAATTCTTGACAGGTTTTCACTAAGTTTCACAGGCAATCAAAAACTGCTGCCAGTGTATTGCAACAAACAATGGATTTTTATTACTTCACCAACGCACACGTCAAACTGCTTTTCACGATATCTTTGACACTATTTGTAAAAAAATTGAACCTCAATACTTGACCGGTAGGTTTCGAAGCAGCAGGTGATTTATTGTAATTTGTGTGACTGTTTCCGTTGCAGCACATGCAAATGGCTGTCAATTGAATCTGCATCGTACATACTGTAAGACCAATTGCTTTTAAATATGACGACGAATGAATGAAGTAAGCGGTGATTTAATAATCTTTAATTAACCTATCTTTTCCTTTTGTAAAATCTGTTTATGAAATTTTTTCTAGGTTATGAATCTGTTAAATCAATTGGGAATAGATGTCGTGGTGCACAAGGAGAGTAATTCAATAGGAAGCAGCCTGCTCCTTTGTCGTAACAAACAGCAGATGCAAGCTTGTGTCAAGAATAATATTGAAATATATAGTAGTGATTTGAGTTGGGTGTTGGTTTTGAAGGTACGTCTGTTACTCTTCATGCCAGTTCAAAGTACTTATAGATCGAACCAATAGACACATGTTTCAAGAAGTGAGAACTTTTATTCAAGAAATGTATGGTCTCATTGGTCAACGAGATCTGGTTGAAGGATGAGTAAAACAGTGACATTGTTGGCATAATAAAGTGTCTGCGGAAAGAGCCTAGTGGAGAAAAGTTCAGGTAGCAGTTCTCATTGTGAGGTGGGAACCGTTAGGAAGCTTGATAATGCGGAACATGCGAACTGCGACTATAGCGTTTTATGCTTTTGGCTTGATCTTAATGAGGAGTTGTTTTTAACACCAAACATTTCTGGCTTCTCGATCATGTGAAGGTTGCAAGCAGGCTTGCTCGGGAGCTGTAATATTGGTTTCTCTACAATGCAAAGATATTTGCTGGAATTTAAAGTAGGGACAGGTTTAATGCAAAATTCCTGACGAGCTTTCGGTAAATTCGTCACCTCTAAAAACGTAAAGCATGGACGTTTAAATGAAATAGATAGAGAGGTAGATAAATAGTACCTAGAGGGATACATTTTTCGGTTCTGAATGCGTTGCTCAAGATCAACTCTACAAGGTAGTGACCGCCGGAGAACTGAAAGAAAACCGACGTTATCTGCAATCAGGTGCCCCATAATAATGTGTTTGATGACAACAAAGTCTTTGCAATATGAAGCACGTGGAGCCACCGAGGAGTGTGTAGACTCAGATACTTGGTGATGTTGCAGCAGGATGAACGACACATATTTAACGAAAAAAGTTCCTTCAACATCTTCGTCGGAAATACCTGCCTCCCAGCCATTCTCCGGGCAACACATTTCTTATTTTCACATAGTTCAGAAAGCTAATCTATTCGCGTCTTTGCAAATGTCATGCAAAATTTTCAAGCTACCAATTATTTTTGCATAAGTTATCATTGGAATATGTCGCACAATCTACAGCAGTTGTCAGCAACATTTGTGAAACTGAGAGCTACTTCTTGGGTGCCGGTGAACGCTAATTGCTACTAGGTTGATACACACTTCAGAAATAAAAATTTTGTTCAATTTAGCTTCATTATGTTACAATTAATGATGTTAATCTGAGTGACCACACTCATCATCTTAATGCTATTTGCAAAACAGACCCGTGGGCGAAAATTGTGGTCCTTCCAGCAAGGTGCCCGCGGGAACCACGTTGATGACCCCTGACCTACAGTACATTGTGTGTACTTAATATGATCGAAGAAGAAGTTCAGCGTTAATGGGTTGAGAAAGCGCCACCAAACCAGGAAGACTGGCTGCGATTCCCAGATGAGTAACAGCGAAGACTTGAATCTGTGCTTGTGTTTTGTCCAGTCTCTTTGCACGCGCTTGGTCTTCGACGAAGTTGTTCCGGTGGAACATGACGCCAATGACGTCATTTCCGAATCTACTTAAAACAAATCAAGCGGACGCAAACAGACATCAAAGTCGCGCTTGGTGACACTCACGTCAATCGAGGTGAAAGCATGTTGACGCAGCATGCCGCTCGTGCGATTGACGTCGCCATCAACTTTAAGCTTTGCACCTGCTTATCAGTGCAGAACAAAGATTTCCAGCAAACTTAACAGTAACTGTCTTTATACTTGGTCGTCAGTTGGGAGTTTCATGTCTACTGCTCTAGGCAATTTAAATTTGCGAGCCATTTCAGTTTCAAACACTTGTGTTTTTTGTCATTGTATGGCGTAACTATAAGCGAGCATGGTTTGATGTTTCTCTAAAATAAAAGAAGACATTCGCCATTTCTAAAATTTGGCTTGGTCAGCTTAGATCTAAATCATGAAAACAGCAAGCGAAATTGAACTTGGTGCAAACGTTATCTAAAGATATTGAACCAGATTTTTTGATTCTTTTTTCATGACCTTGACAATAAATTTAAAAAAATGACAAATGTTTGAAGCATACCAACGTAGAGATATAAATTTTGTGTTGGTTTACAAGTAAAAAGCTTTCTAATATCAGTATCAAGGAAATGAAGCGATTATCACTCCGATTACAAATAAGCCTTCGCGTAAATTTGCGGCAAAACCAGGCGGTCTGTGGTGTCTTGATTGTGTTTGAATGCAATCCTCATCTTTTGTAAGCTTGCAGTTTGCATGCGTGTATAAGCATAAAGCTATAAATGTTTTTTTGAGTGAAAAGTATAACACTGTCTAATATTAGTTTGAAATACATGAACGATCGTTCACATTCAAGCTCTGGGTTCGTTTATCAGTGACGCAAAAATTTAGGTCAATACTACGGTCTCGCATTTTATTTGTCTTACATTTCAACTCACAAATTTTTGTGCTAACACAGAGCTATAGATTTTTTGTTGTGCGACGAGTAAAAAGTTGTCTCATTAAAATTTGAAGCAAACAAGGCCATGATCACTTCGATTTCTACCAACTGTTTGCGTGTCAATGCGGAAAAACAATTGGTGAACATTACTGTAATGTATCGCATTTCAATCCTATTGAATGCAATCTGTTACTTTTTATCTTTGTAACCTGCATTAGGTTGTTTAGCCTTTCCCGGCTGCGCGCTAAACCCAAGATCAAGCTTGCACTGATTCGTGAACAGCTGCACGCCGATGAGTCTGCCCTGCAGCAGTTGCTCACTCCGAGACGCACTTGCAAAACCTGTGTGATCGTTTCTCTAAGGCCTACACTGACTTCAGCATGACCATCAGCTTTAACTTCAAAAACTATGAAGGCAAGATGAGGGACTCCAATACAGTGCTGCTACAATTTACTCAGCCCAAATTTCCAGAGGAAGTGGGAGTAGGATACTCTCAATTCAAATTCAAGTAATACGTCCATAAGCCTTTACGCTGTTTTAAATACAACAGATACGGGCATGTAGCTAATTACTGTAAGGGCAAAATAAGATGCTCCAATTGTGGCGGTGCTCAGAGTTGGAAGACCTGTGATTCCCCCAATAAAAGATGCCCAAATTGTAAAGGAAACCACTCTGCTGCCAGCACAGTGTGTCCGCTTTACAAATGTGAATTAGAAATAGTTGTATTGTTACGGCGCAAACAGTCAAAGTCAAAACCCGAGTACAGTCAAAACCCGGAACACCTTCAACGCGACAGCCCCGGCACCAACTAACTCCGCAAATATCATGCGTGCAACAAAGGTTGATCGCGAGCCCGCCTCAGGCTAGAAACGCTGCACTTATTTCGAAACGAACGCAGCGCATTCCACTACATCCCCCTCTCTTGAAAAAAACATATAAGGTCGAAACAAGTAAACAACGGATAACGAACATAAAATCAAAAACATTGAAGCAAGCGATAACCGTACATTAAGTTATAAATTTAATCGATCCGGCGCTTTTACTTGCCGGCCATAGCGTGAAAATGCTGCAACGTCATCGTGAGCAGCAGGGACATGTCCGTCTCCTTCACGCTGCGCTGCTTCGTCCTCAGAGGGAACCACAATAATATCTCGGCGGTTCTGCCCGATTGTCCGACCTTCTTCGCCTTCTACGATGTACGAACGCGGCGCAGCTGCCGGTGCAGATACTCTAGTGTCTGTGAGCGAATTGTACTTTAGCCAAGCATAAGTTTCTGGCAGCAGCGGCGGCAGATTTCGAGCACGATGTCGTCTGTCAAAGTCTTCTTTTGGTCTCTTCTTGATATGAGCATCTGCTTCCCGAAATTGCTTCAGATAGCTCCACTCAGGACAAAGTACTTCCGGTCTAACCGGAATAGGGGAACGCAATTTCCTTCCCATCGAAATCTCGGCAGGAGAACATCCATTGCTGGAGCGGAGTCGAACGATAAGCAAGCAGCGCGAGGTATGGATCAGCGGCTTTTTGCAATAAGCCCTTAATTGTTTGCACTGCTCTTTCCGCTTC
>Ga0210059_1003765_pt1 | contig 24402 bp, 18 predicted proteins | sample Ectturendosymbi2_FD_188042 | JGI IMG/M metagenome (GOLD analysis project Ga0210059, IMG submission 188042) | Ecteinascidia turbinata endosymbiont from Florida, USA - Sample 2 (SPAdes) (version 2) | ecosystem: Host-associated > Tunicates > Ascidians > Unclassified | place: Key West, Florida...
CTGTGTCTTCTGTAAGGCGCATGCTGGTATTGGGTCCAAACAGTTGCAGATTATAAAATGTTATCTTTTCACCTTTCAATAAATGTAATCATCATTGTGGTATCATTTAAAATCCTGGATTTGTGCCCAATCGCTTTGTTTCAACAATTGTGAAACACCCTGTATTTATACGCCATTTCTAAAATATTTATGCATATATCAGTAAATACTATTTAAAAAAATCAATTATGCTTATTGTTAAATATATCTATAATTTAGGGGTACGTGCTCATCTGTCGAAATGTTGAAAGGGTACATGGTCAGAGAAAGGTTGTGAAGCCCTGCTCTCCTACTATTAGGTTGCACTATAATTATATAGGGATAAGAGAATTACGATAATTCGCTTGTGGTAACTATCACAGTGACTTGTTACTCATGGGCACCATCTAGTGGAGAACATTTATTTACATGTGGCGCCATCTACCGACCGCCACAGCCGTACCCCCTGGAAAGCTAAATGTAAACATTGAGCCGTCTAGCTGGAATTTTGATATTTAGTATTCTTCTGGTTTTCAGTAGGTCGTTTTTTGCGTTTTTCAGGGTGTTTTCGTTTTTTTAAGCTAGTATAGACATCCACGACATCCGGATTCACACTCATTTTTTAACTTTTTTCTGAATTTTAGCTAGTGCCCCCCTTCGGTGGCCAGTGGACCTACTTCAACCCGTTTTCCCCCTGGCTTAAACCTCTGGTTACGCCACTGCTTTTGGTGTAATATTCATTAAAAGTGTTACGGGAAGCTTTGCCTGTAACATGGTGTTATCATTGGTCCAGGTCAATTAGCCTACTTGTTTCAACAGGACTTTTGGGAAATGTAAAAATGGTTAGACTCGAGTCACAAGTCGAAATGTAGCGATTCGGATTGAGTCCAGAGCGTGGCTAAAGTCGAGTCACGCAACCACTGACGGTACCTCTGAAGCAGGAGCCAAATCTTTTAGGTAGTGGAGCCGGAGCCTGAAATTTTGGGTTCCGGTTTCACAGCCCAACTTTGTGGTGCAAACGAGTTGTACAAATAGTACAATGGTTTTCAATGGAGCAAACCATTCTGGAACCGGAGCCAAAAAATTCTAGATGCCGGTTCTGTAGCCAAAAAATTTAGATGTCTGGAGGCGGGACCTGAAATTCGAGTTCCGGCTCCACAGCGCTGCTCTGAATGACCTAATAATGATAGGTTTGCAATAGAGTTACCTGATTGATGGAAACGGCACAAAATAAAAAGGAAACATCAAATTCCATAAAAACAAACTTTCTGGCTCATTGTGCCAAGCATGCCAAATCGTAAATATGTAATGCTACTTACTGCACTCGGTGCCAGGCAAAAAGCAACGAAATTGTGCCCATCAAGCAAACATGTTGGAGCTGAAGACATGTAGTAAGAACCAGTTTTATGATTAAAGGTAGCCTATTACCAAGAATCGAGATGCAGGCCCGCAAGCAAGCCCTGGGCCACCCGGCAATTACCTCCTCGAATTTTTCAAAAACACGTTTAATTATTAGGTACTAGAACAAGTTGCAACCATTTTGCCCCCACCAGAATGCCCGAAGATAGTGCAAAAACAAGTTACAATGGTTTTCCCCCCAAATTATCAGGTGGTTGTGACCCTGCCGAGACGTATTCAGGCAGCGGAACAAAGGCGCCACTCTCAATTAAAATCGTGGTTTTAATAACCAGATTTGAGATGAGATGGTCTGCTGATGGGACGTCGAGTAGGTTACTCGGTCGCAAAAGATCCTTCGAAGCAGACGAGAAAACTTATTTACGTTCCCCAATAACACTCATTCGAAATTGCTTCTATTGTAAGCAAACACAAGAAATGCAGAACAAGTCTGTTTGATGAGAATACCACTGCATTTAAAGATTAGGAAGATCGTGTTAGTTTTTCATTCGCTGTTGGTGTTGCGACAGCTCTGGTAAGTCTTTGAAACCAAAGCAAAGATGATGTCGTGAAAAGTTCAGCTTCAGGTGCTGGTTTCGTTGTGTGTGTAAACACAGGGCTTACCGTAACTTTTCGTGAACGTCACTTTTTTAGGTGCCCAGCGTAATCACAACCAGACCCGTAACCAGGGAGGGCGCAGGGGGGACAATCCCCCCTGGAAAAATGTGCTGGACATATGTTAACTATTGACCATAGTTCAAAAAATTTTGGCCCCTCTCAGAAAACGCTTCGCCCCTCCTGGTGTCCCAAGCTGGTTACGGGCCTGATCACAACCACTATGAGCGGCAGAACAAGGAGGTCGACGGAATTCCGAGATGCAAAAGACCCCGCAATATTTTTGTGCATTTTCACTTTTTTCTTAGTGCCTAACCATGTCGTTAAGTTAAACATATCTTCATCTCAACCTTGTTTCATTATATTGTTCACACGTCGCTCATAGGGGGGGTATGGGGAACTAAGCCGCCCAAGTACGCAATCAATCCCTTCAACTCAAGCTTTACTCTCCCAGATAAAGTCATTTTACTATTAATTTATAGGCTACTTCGAAGTGCCCAAGTGACATTTGTCTGGCTTGATATAAATGATCTATGTGGCATTAATGAACAGCCTGTTTGCAGCAGGGAAGCTCGATTGGTTTTGTAAGCAGTAAAACTTTCAAATATTTCGTAGATCCAAGCGCATTACAGTCCCGTCGCCACCAGGGGCGCAACGAGGTTAGATGGCGCCCGGGGCAAGAAACAAGTTTGGGGCCCCCATGTTCGAACCCGAGGTCTTTCGGAAACAAATCTGCTATTGAAGAAAATAATTGTGACATTGTTAGGACTTTTCGGCGCCTGGGGAATTCCGCCTCCTTCGTTAAGCCTCTGGTCGCCACTGGAGCTTTCGTGGGCTTAGCCCCACAAACAAATCTCCAAGCCCCCAAATTGAGATATGAAACACTATAACTTAGTGGAGTTTTCGTAGTTTTCAGATGTCCAGCTCCCCGCACAAACGTTAAAGCCCCATATTGAAAACTTCCTGGCGACGGTTCGGGCGCGTACTACACAACACGAGAGGTTGGCACCCAGAGTCAAAGGATAAAAGTCTTACAAACGGATATAACGAGACGTTTTTGAATTATAAAATAACTAATATTAGATAATAATTTTTGCAGGTTTGTTTCATAGAGAACCACGTATCTTTTGCAGCAAAAAATATGAAAATGAGCTGCGATAAAATCAAATTGTGTGTAAGTACGTTTTCTAGGCGGTACGCCTGGATCGGTCCCGAGCAGGAGCGCAACCAGCTCTTCATTTCGGAGGGGGAAATTTTCATGAAATTTCATTCGATAACGTCATCGTGCTTATTCAACTGTGGTGCAACTTTTTCGCAAACGGTCACATATAATAATAATGCATTTTTGCCCGCAGACACAAGTCCATGGTGTACAAACATACACATTCGACACAACGCTGGACAACGCTAAAAACAGACGAAACAGAACATTTTACAACAGCGTTGGGGCCTGAATCACCGGTGTCAAGCGAAATTTCTGACTTAGGAAATTTCTGACTTCACGCCATATGCACATGCACAGAGCAACATTTAACATATCAAATACGCTGAGAAATGCTTAGGATTTCGTGTTTAGGTAAGTGTGTCAGGTTAGGGTTTATGTTACAGTAAGAAAAATAAAAATAATTGAAGTCTAAGATTAAATCCTATATTTTCACTGGTTTTACTTATTCCCGTACTGTAGCTTGTTGTGGGTATCTGACATCTAACCAGAAAGTTTAATTTACACAACACGCATCAAAAAAGTAATCGCCAAACTTCCTTTACTCTGAGAAGCAAAATAACCGAGAAAAAATAATAGGTCAGCAATTTCGCTTGACACCGGGTTACAGAAACCTACTTAACAGAACGTTTTGTAACGGCGTTGGAGGCCGAGCCTCAGATTTACAGATGATTTCTTAACACTATTTGTTTACTTGGTACAGCACTACTGCAGAGTGGGACGCTAATTCCTGAACTGGTCAAAACCATGCAGGTGAAGTACGAATGCATTGTGACATGCACACCCTCAAACGAACAAACACTGCAATGTCCGAGCACTCAGTCACAAAGTAAAATGCGGTTGTAGTGTTGAAAGAACAAGGAAGAATATAAACAATCTGACTGCATCAAAGCAGGCAACTATCACGTTATTTGACCTTCTGCATCTTTCGAGAAACAAGTGCATATTTTTTCCTAATACGGCTTCAAATGTAGGAATGTTACATTGAACCTGATGAGTCATGACTGACTACTAACACTCGCTCTCCAGGGCAGGTTGTATAGAGCTCTGCATCCAAAATTATAAGCCACACGCGATCTTTGCATGCATGACTTTCTGAAATTCCACCACAATTGTGATGCATACATGGGCGTACAAAAGGAACGAAAAAGTCCATTTTTAACTGCATTTGAACATCGGGAGAAGAGGCTCGCAGCTTGTTTGCTGCACATTATTTTTATCGCAGTTGTCTCTGAATGTCTTTGTCATCTGGGAGCTCAGTATCCAGTAGGCTACAGCTCCCAGTTATTTGTATTGGTTACCAGATTTTAGATTTTTGCCACCCATGCGTCAGTGATGGAGTGACTGTGCTTTTTGCACTCTTAGCCTTAAACGTCATACAAACACTTTTACTGTAGTTGAAAATATTTCCATGTGAAGCCTGACACACAGATAAAATTCTCTTCGCAACATTTCCGAAAATGATAACTTTTCTGTTTTGATCAAGATGCAGAACGAACAATCAGGACAGAGTAAAAATTTATATTCTCATGGTTCCGTACCCAGCTAGTGCTTTAGTGTTACAGATGTATAGGCTACTGCAACAGTAAACCTGCCTAATTTTCGTCTAGTTTTAGCAAATTCGTTCTAGCCCTATTCTTCTAGCATGTGCTTGAAATTCTATCACAAATGAAGATCCCAAACTTGTAAGATAGCCTAGGTCAAGGGTGAAGGGATCTTTGAATGCTCCCATTTCGGGCAAAACGGATCAGGTGTCTTATGCCTTTGGTGCATAACGGATCAGGTGTGTTTGGGGTAAAAGGCTTTTTTTGGTATCCATGAGTTGTGTGAACGCTTTCAGCACATTTAGGGCTATGAGCTTTCAGGACTTGCACTGGTTACAAAAGTTAGGGTCTTGTGAAGCGTCATTTGGGGCCAAAGTGGTCTAGTACAATAGGTAACACTTGACTAGCACTCATATGACACTTTACTAAACCTTTTTCCTAAGCCGTGGTACTGGGAGCAACCCAGAAAGACACTAAAACGTGAAACAGTCCTCAACCTGAATTTAGCTAAAAATTATTAGGTTTCGAAGCGAAAATGCAGCTAAAAACGCTTTTTTAAGAAATGTACTACGTTAATAATGGTGATCCGCTTTGCCCCTAACAAAAATAATAATCAAAAGGTCGTAGAACAAGCGGTTTGACAAGACACTAACTGCTATGTCAAGATTTCTCTTATCAGTTTGAATGTTTCAGCAATTTGCACGGTTCAACAGTACCCTAATGTTTATAAAGTTTCATCAGGGCAAATTGAGGCCTGTCTAAGACAAAATAGTAGGCTTTACGAACAAATAGATAAAAAATGCCTTAAAAATATGACTAATTAGTTAATTAAACTATCTCCCAAATTGACACTTCCAGCATATTCGTGGTTAAATACCAGTCATTTACGAAATTTTCGATCAGATAAGCTGTTTCAAGTTGGTTCTTGTAAGGAGATAATTTACCAGTAGGAAAAAGAAAAATTCCAATAAGATTTCTTAAAAATGATTAGAATATAAAATTTCAACTTTATTCTTTGAAAGTTTCTACAAATGTCAAAATTGCTGTGCAATGTTTTGAAAATTTCAGGGGGGGCATTTGCCCCCCCCTGGTTGCGCGCCTGGTCTCTATGCTTGTCCATGGGAATTGGAATCCATGGAAATTGTCTCATAGAATGGGACAGATGACTTGACATTTGTCCCATGTGCCATTGTAAGTAATTTGAACGTCATGTAGCAGGTTCTATCAGAAGTTGAATACCATTGCTATATGCTCACAGCCCAGTATTACACGTCAAGGTAAAGCGCCATGGTGTAGTAATGCGAGGCTTCCAAATTGATGTTGGGCCCTCTACCATGGGACAACTGAAACAGGTCACGAAACTTGCATTAGCCTTCTAATTGGGGGATTTGGGGTGTCTCAGCCACGGCTCTGCAGAAGCTAGACATGTGTAAACGATATAATGTACTAGTTTTGTGGGCTGCAAGTCGAATTGACCGCCTCGGCTGGATGAAAGAAAATCGTTCCTTTTGAAACCTCTGACGAATCGATGCCATTCGTACGCACTAAATTCTTCCAAACAAGTTTAGTCAACTGTTCTACGACACCCCAAGATCGTGTTGCCGTCGGTTGACTTGCGTGGTGTTAGCCGCTGTCGCTTTTTAGAACCGCACGGTCGCCATTGTTCTTGAATTTCAGGAGTTATTTACGGGGAGGTGGAAATTTTTATCCTTGTACAAGTGGTCCCCACTGACGCTCCAAACAAACGCGGTTGCCACGCGGCGGGACTTTGGCGTCCTAATTCGCCAAGGTGCAACGACCAAATGGTTGGTTAGGGATCAGAGAAATTGTTTCTGGATTCGGACAAAATTTTTTCCACTACTACTAGTGAATGGCATGAACTGAAATCCGATTTCTGATCAACGGTTTGAGGCACAAAGACATTGAATAACGCTTAAGCAATATTCCGCTGTTATTGTCCTATTTTGACGTTTCTACGTTAAGTTCGCGTTTCTTACCCTTTGCTTGATTTTTTTTCGTTGAATTCAGAGACGTCAAACAAGAATTTTAGCAACAAAAAGAAAAGCTGCGGTCGCGGTAGCAATGCGTATTTGATAAAAGCAACAAAGATACAGGTAGCACCTTAAGGTTATCGAACAACAGGCTAGAACTGTATAGGTGTGAATGTGTATTTTTGCATATTCCCGAATGGTAAAACGGAACGCGAGACGCTTGACAGCACGAACCAAAAAAGACATGACCTCACTAGCGAAACGATCGTTAGGACGTGCATGAGAAAAGGTTAAGAGCGACAGCTCTTTCCACTTGTTTTTTTACAGCCTACTGATCCCGACAAGAGGAAGGTGCAACTGATTTCTTTCACAAAAACGGAAAATCGTAACGGAAAAGCAATTCGAAATTTCAAAACACTTTTCCAACTTTTAACCAAATCCTATGAGACAAAATTTTGCGAACTTTGCTCATGGAAGTTTTCTTACCACGATTCACACAGGAGACCCGTCGCCAGGGAAGGCATGGCCCATCCAATGACAAGTTCAAGAACCCGTTTGAAAAAAAACAGTACATAAGGTTGGTAATCATTGGTCTAATTCGGGTGCATTGAAAATGTTCCTGAACCACCTCCCAGCTTGAAGGCCTTAAGCCACGTACAGGCTGGCGACGGGTCTGCTCTGTTACATTGCATTCAAGCGGCTCGTAAACCAATTTCGACAATTCGTTCATCAAAACAAAAAACTCACAGTAGCTATGAAAATACACTGAAATCGATTTCGACGCTTTCGTATCAACACCACGATTACTAAAACTTTGATCACCTCACACAGAAGTAACTAAAAACCTAGGATGGGTCTTGTCGAAGGTGATGACAACAAACGGATTCCAGCGCACTTCGGCGCTCGCAAGTGTTCTTTTCCACCGAAACTATCCAACACAGTTACGCTGCACATTTCACAAACGCAGTTGTACGTTTGAACTTCATTTGTTGATACATAATTCCTGGTGTCGTACAAAAGCTTTTATTGTTGCGTTAACAACTCATCTATTGACTGGTCAAAATAAATGCAAGCTGTAGTTTCACTTCGCCAAGAACCAATTTAGATCGCAGAAATGACCTCCACATACTTCGGGTTTAACTACATCGCAATATTTTATCAGCATGGGCCGAAATCGGTATAAAGTGAAACACGAAAGGGTCGAGAGCGTTAGACCTATTTGTCCATGTTTTGGCAAGCAAAGAAAAGTATAACTGACATGGTTTCGCTCAATGCATCAGGCAAGACGATTTAACATGCGCCTGACAACATTTGACGTTTAACAACATTTATCGCAAGTAGTCGTAATGAAATGAAAAAAATGTTTGGTATACATTTGGAAATCCTTAAGCTTCGATGACCAGTAAATATCTCAGTACCTTCTCTACATAACTGACCACACAAGTTTTAATTACACGGCAGAAAAATTCTAGGACATTGCAACGCACATGCTTCTGCAATAGCTGGAAGCACAAGAAAAACATCGGCTTCTACTAACCATTATCTTGTTGAAATAAAAGAACACTACAGTAATTGTCGAACGAAGATGCAGCTTGCTTTCATGCTCCACGAGGACAAACCTTTGACGTATTCTTATATTTTTAGTTGTGTATCGCTCTTAAAGGGTACTCATTTAGGAACGCAACTGCACAACCATTTACAACAACAACGCGTAACACATGGAGCTTTCGGCCAACAACAACGCGTAACACAAGGAGCTCAACGGAACCGCATCCATTCGAAAGAAAAGTTTACAACCTCTTAACCTAACAATCGATACCTCGCCGACCTACAGAGTTACGAGCAACGTTGGACAGCACATACTTCACTCGGAGCTTTTACCATTGTTGTAAGTGCATTTTCTTACCAGAACTACTAGCTACTAAAAGCTACCAGCTTCTATCCTGGTCACGCGCAGCTGATGTAAACATGTATGTCGGCATTTACAGTAAGACAATTACACAATAGGACAACGTTAGGCTTCCTCTGCTCCGGCCTCTGGGACGGTATAAGGCAGTTGATTGTGTGCATAGTTTTTTCGAACAGTGGTCCCGAAACGCATCAACCCACGTCACGTTACACCAGACTTCTGCGCAAGGATGACGCGCCTTAAGCCGGAAAGCTCCAGTGTCTTGTAATTGAAATGCTGACAATGTATTAATCAACTACGCCGGTGCTTGGCAGCACCGTATTCAGCAAAGTCAGCTCTCGACTGAGTTCGACAATGCAACCAAACACTAACACATCAGCAGGTTTGCCCAATCTCACGCATGCACATCATTCCTTCAGCAAACACACTTTTCTACGAAAACTGGATGCGAAACTCTAGCAAGGACGGAATTGCTGCATCAAAGCAAAGCGTGATATCTAGCGGTATTAGTCGACAAGCATTCCTTTTAAAAAAATACGGCAACGCATTTCACAGAAGCTTAGCCTCTGATCCAGTGCAAACATCACAGCCGCGGCGAGCTTTCTTTTCCGCAGACAACACAACACGGTTCAGTCAGAACATATGCGGTGGAAGCCGAAAATTTGAAAGCTTTGCATGAGTCAATGCATCTAGAAGCAAGCGCGCATTTAACCGCATGGATGCTAATGTACACAGCAACACGAACAAGACAATTCAACGTTTCAACAATAGAGCAACCGCCGCTTAAGTTTCTTTGTCACGCGATGCCAGCGCTTACTGCCTTGCCACACTCAAATACCGGTAAAACTAAGCTGGTTCGGCGACATTGCTTTGAGACATTTACGCCGCACCATGCCAGTATCGATGAACCCCCGACAACCACGCAAATTTCACGTCGCTTTCAACTGAAAGATTTCCAAGCAGGACCGTGGGGCAGAAGCTTCTCTCATTTCTTGAAAAACACGCATAAAGCTGCTCCGCAATTGTTTTTGCAAAATTAGGCAGCGTGAAAGCAAGCCACAGGATGCGCTTCGAAGGTTCAGAAGTATGCTTTTTGAGTAATGAAAAAAAAGTCAACACATCATAGTGGTTGCAAACCTAAAGCCCAAGTTACGAGAAAAGAAACTGATCAGGTTGTATGGATGCAAACACAGGTATGGATGGAGATTTACAGTAGGTACAGCAGAAATGAAAGCGAAGTTACGGAGTTCCGAAACGGTTGCTCGTGCGATAAACAACGTGCGTCAGTATTATCGTTTCCGGCAAAGAATCTCAACCGAGTGCCAATACATTACATTGTGACTACTTGCGCGTGAGTGTTCATTATTTTTCAGAGGCAAACCTCGAAAAATAGAGGGCCAAGGAACAACGATTTTGCTTTCACGTCATTTGCGACATGACCAACTTATCTGTTGAAACACGTTTTGTCCCAAGACTTTGCCACTTACTTTACATCAGGTTGGATTTCCTTACTTGAAATCAGTTCATAAAATCTTCGGCATGATGAAACGAACTAAGTGCATCACAAACAATCTGCGCCATAGTAACGTTGTGATCATTAACCGAAACTACAGCAAAGCATTCTGCAAGTAACAGAACAAACGAATGTTGTTGCACAGACGTTGCTACAATAATACTTATGAAGGAGGACTGGGTGACAACAAAGGAGCAGAGTGTTCATCGATGGATCGACTCTTCACCGGCATGCCAGCGCCTCGGCTAAACTGTTTGATCACGAAAACAAGGACAACGACGGCCAGAATGGAACCAATAGCTGAACCTAGCAAGTAAAAAGAACCCTCTTTAAAGTTCTGAATGTCAGGTACAAAAAATGATAAGCACCAGGGCCAGCATGGGGCGGGTGTGATCTACTATTAAAAACGGATACCGCCGAGCCATACAGAACCAGTTGGCGGTGCGAAAGCAACGAGGGAAAAAACATCATTGTGGGTTTTTTGACGATAGCGGCAAAAGATATCGCCTCGTAAACGTTTGTAACTGCTGAGCTGTTGCGCTAATAAGACAAACTGCACTGCTCGAAAGACCGTCTTTAAAGACTATAGAAATAACACCTCAGCGACTGAACGACTGCAGTGAAGTGGACCAAGAAAAGCTGGCGCTGGCCACAAGTTCCATAAAATTTGATTATCGTTTCAAATATCGTCAGTAATGATGATCTAACAAAGGGAGTCGGGACACCAACTGTTACTGTATGTGTTGACTCCACTCATAGTTAATAAAAAACACTGAAAGAAAAAAAACACTGAAATGGAAGATATTAGGGCGGGCTTTTTGGTGATTGCACGATTACGTCCACTAAATCGAGCAGAGTTAATTAGCACGGCGCTTCCGCAGCATGCCCTCGCTCCAAGGCAGTAGTGTGACAGTCCATTTGAAAAGTATAAGCATGGGCGTCCGCAGGGGGAAGCAATGGGTCAAGGAACCAAAAATTTCTAGAAAGCCTGAAGTCAGCAACTTATTTCCGATTAATTGATTTGATTCTTACAATGACAATCTATTTGTCAGTATGACACTCTTGCAAGCAGATTGTTCTCTGTTGGTCTTTATTATGTAACAAAAATATGGCAACGAATCGTCAAGTGTTCACTTCACGTCAGTGCAGTAGGCGTTTTGCCACATGTGGGTGTGGAACGCAGACGTCTTTGGCAGGTAATGTAGCGATACAGTTACTGCTGACAGCGAAGCCATGAGTATACTGTGTGAAAAGAAGCATTAGTTAAAACGAAGCATCGCTGCGCGCAGGGACCGAGTTTGCTAGAAAACTTAGGGGGACAAACTTTGTGTGATATGCACACACCAAGTTTGTCCCCCAAAGTTTTGCTGTCCCCCAAGTTTTGCGAGTTTGCTAGAAAACTTTGGGGGACAAACTTTGTGTGATATGCATACACATCACTACAATATTATTGTTTGTGTTCCGTTGACGTCAACATGCTCACTCTACCGCATCACGCATTTGGCAAAAATGGGAGGCAAATCACGGAAATTTTTTACTTTGGGGAGCATGGCCTATGGTGTTGTGGCAATTACATAGTACTGTTCTAGCACTTGACAATGATTACTAGGTAAAGTGCTTCTTTACTTCTTTACTAAGTGCACAAAACGTTCGCATTAGCATTTGAAGAATTATTTGTCAAAATCGACAAAACCAACACAACATCAAATGTAGAATTATGAACATGTATCTCTGAGATTGAAATAATTGGCAGTTACATAATGCAATTCCAATTAATCATCCATCTCTGGGATTCCATTAATTGGCTTGTCTGCACCCTACAATGATTCTCAACAACGATAATTCAGTTTACATGGTAAATCTGTTCACTGTCTCTATGGGTAAAATCAAACGATAATGTCCATTATTTTTATTTATTCCCCGGTTTTATGCTGGGGGGTTTCAACAGTAATGTAACCACAAAATTTGTGCAAATATATTGGCGGAACAAAAGGTATTGTGTCCCCCTTGTCCAAAAGTTGGAGGGGTTTTGTCCTCCCCGTCTCCCTCTGAAACTGGGTCCCTGGCTGCACGAACGAAGCGCAATTTTTGTGACTGTTGCCATAACTTGGAGCATTTTCTTTGTGGTGTACGAAGGTTAAGGCAATTTTCGAGAGCATCGATTTGCATTGCATCGCGAGCAACCTGAAAAGGATATAAGCAAAATGTTGACCCTACCCCTTCCTGGAAAATTTTCTGCGGACGCCCATGAGTACAAGCATAAACCTTTCCCGTCAACAACCACGACAAAGTGCTCTTCCACACCATAAGTTTTGGGGTGAAAACCTAACAACTGCGTGGAAAAAAAGCTTGCAATATCATTAGCCATGCTTATGAGCGTCACTTGAAGCAGGGTTGCGGAGTAGGAAGTAAAATGTCCAACTCCGACTTCTTGGCATAACATGAGGGAAGTTTGGCTGTCAACAATTTTGTAGCAACTAAAATCAATGGAAATAGTGGTACATAGCATGAATTCTCTGTTTCGATACAGTTTCAAAAGAAATTGTACGATTTTAACAGGCGTGAATTAGTATCCCTAGCTTTGGTGTGCAATGTAAAAAATGATTCAATTGAACTTGCGGAATCGGATTAAAAAAAACAATTCCAATTCCTAGTGTTCTTAGGAATCTGACTCCACCCAAAACCTCAGACTCCTTGCGAATCTGAAACCTTGATTTGGAAGCACAGACTTCGTGCCACTAAGTTCAGAAACGAAGCGTTAAAGCACCATATTCTGCTTACCAATAATCTCAGCATTGCCGTATTCAAATCTCGACACATTTCCAGGCTTACGAGAAATGACACGACGAAGAAGGTCCTGAACTGCTTTAAGAGATCCATTGTTCGGAGCAGGTTTTAGCTGTGGACGCAAATACCCAACGTCAGCACGCATATAACACAAGTAGTAAATTTGCAACAAAACGGGGCAGAAAAGCAGTCAAATGCATACGAGCACATTTTGGAGTTCTTCAGCAATCTTTTGGATACTGCTAGCTTTTTGCGAACATACTGGTGGTTAAATGTCGAGGCGAACTCAGGCATGTGGGTGGTCAGCATAACAGCACCACCAAAGCAGGTGGTTATTCTTCATACCACAGTGAAGACCTCATAGTCTCCCTGGGGTCCAGGTGTAGAAAATACGGGATTAAAGCCCGAAAAACTGCGGAAGACATACAAAATGATTAAAGTCATGGTGAGTTACGGCATTGCGTGACCAAAAAAGATATATGTTGGCCTGAACAGCCACGTATGACATTGTATCAAATACCTATGAAACAACTGTGCAAAACCTCCGAAGATTTGCTGCATTTTTCTATTGCATCCCCGAATAAGAGACTTGTTCGCCTGTCTCATTTATTACCAAAAAGCAATTGTACAATGGTTCTAGGAATACAACCACCTGGATAACTGCCACTCGGACAATTGCCACCTTGGACAATAACCACCCGAAAAACTGCCACTTACGACACATTGAATTCTCTGCGTTTATTGCCATTAAAGCCATTTGAACTTCACAAGATGTTGCTTTCATGTCAAACATTTAGAAATCACAAATGCATATAACGAAAGTTTTTTTTGTTTTCTGACCACTTTGATCAGCCTTCACTTCAACTTTAATACTTTGGGGTGGAGAATGCTGTATCGATGTCATTACACCTTCATTAACATTATAAATCTTGGGGTCTTCAAGTTTTTAACAGTACATTTCTCGCAGGCACATTATTACATCGTATTCATTCCACTCATTCATTGCACCCCTTTACTTCCGCGCATTTTACGTTCTATGCCTTGCTGTAGCTTTTGATTTGCAAGTTACATGGCAGCATAGCAACGTTGCAGTTCACTTCGTTGCACTAATGCTGCAGCACTAATATCGTGGCACAGTGGTTCCCAACAGCTGTGCCACGAGAACTCCTCTACGTGCCGCAACACGATAGTGTAAGCTGAATTTGGCAGCTCCTACTGTATGTAAAAAGGTGGCAGTTGCCTTGGGTGGCGATTGTCCAGGTGGCTGTTGTCCAGGTGGCTGTTGTCTTGATACCTTGCACAACGATATGACAACATACCGAAACCGCGCACACAAGAACTCGTACTTCTATAGCCCAAAACGGCGCTTGCCGGTTGTTATTTTCTTAAGCGTGACTGCCTGTGAACAACGTTCAGCTTTGCTGCTACATATTCCCTGATAGTTTTTGTTAACAATGTTACACACAATCACCAGGAATTGCCACTTTTTTAACAAGCATGCCTTGTTCGCTCTGAGGTTCTTAATTTTGCCAGTGCAGTGACCATACGGGCAGGTTTTTAGGGATAAAGGTAAGAACAGTTAAGCGGACGTTTGGCTAGGCTCCAGCCTGAGCAACTGACATGACCTTATAGTCCCAGTTCGTTACCCTGCTTCTTGCGCCAGCACTGGTCTCGCGACCGCCGCTCCATCCCTGTAGCGACTACATTGCGACATTGTAAATAGAGCACAATTCGGCTTATAACAGCTTCAAGCAGTAGGAGAACCAAAATCGTATTTTGAAGAGTTCTTAGAGCTAAAAACTTTCGGACAGTTATCGAAATAATTATTATACTACTTCTTTGTCTTCTCACATGTGCCCGTAACCTGAAGCACTGAAAACGACCTGCCCACATATTTTCAATGACACGGCAACATCATACGCAAAATATTATGGAAAACAGAACATGAAGGTTGTTATTTACTATACCACTTACATCAAGAATGTGACAAATCAAGCCGTAGATATCAACGTTACTGAAAGGTTTTGACGTGTAGTTCTTACGAAACGCAGGCCCATGAGCAATAAAAAAGGGATGCATGTCCATCAGTGAATTGTTGTAGCCGTGCGACCCACCTGCAGAAAACAACGGTTGAAAAAACACATTACCATGCCATTAAAATCGTTTAATGTTGTCCAAGAATCGTTGCCTACATTTCAGCGTTTCCTAATCTTTTTTACGTGACTCACTAATCCGTTACTGTTGGTTAAATTGTCGTAGTTCTACCATAGAAGTGTCATGGTTTTAAGCTAGTTATGGGTAAACACGTTTCTTTTGATGTTACAACCGTATGTTTAACAAAGACTTTGATGAAGTTATTTTATTGACGCGAGTTATTTCGAAAGCAGTGACCACGAGTTGAGTTCATCTTCAAAAACATGATTCGAGCCTGATTCTGAGACATTTCGGTCATTTGTCTCACAGTTGTATTAAAACTCGCCGTAAAAATGTTCATTAGCTTATATTTTTAGACCATGGTTTCTCAACTTAGGCCCTCGGCCCCTCTGGGGGCCACAGAGTGGTTCTCCGGGGGCCACAAGCTGAGGCCTTTACAAAATAGCTCTGCCGTGATAATACAAACGCTTATTGATGAGCAGGGGGCCACAAGTGTTAAGTCTTTCGAACGGGGCCACAAACCATGAAAGGTTGAGAAACACTGTTTTAGACATTCTGATCGAAATGACTTAACTTTTTTCGGTCATTTCAAAAACATGTTGGTCTGTGACCGAAAAAAACCAGGTCTGATCTAGTCACCCAAAAACACAACTCGAGTCGTCACATCAGGGTTCCCACATATTTTTAAAAATCATTTTTCATACTTTTTCAATACTTAATTTAAAAAGTTCAATACCACTACTTCCCTTCATTTTTAGAAATTCTTAATCATGAAACTCAATTTTGCACATTGCATGAATAATGAACTACTTTGCTTTCAGTAAAATTCTACTCAGATGCTTGAAATTTCTTTTCCATTTAGAATTTCCATATTTTTTCAATACCTAATGTACATTTTGTCCAAATTCAATACTTTTTCAAGGTCTTGAAAACCGATTTTGAAATTCAATACTTTTCCAATACTTTCAATACCGTGTGGGAACCCTGTCACATCTCCGCAAGTTTTCACATTCATGCAGTGAATAACTGCAAGACCCACCACTACCAGCTCGTCCGGCATATTGTTGCTCAGATAAATTTGGATATTAACAGTGTGCTACGACTGATCACTGCACCTCACTGAAATTTTTGCTGCAGACATGATTACAAATAAACTCTGAAAAAACAACACGTAGGATGGATTTCATTATTATGCTGTCAGAAGCTGGCCCATGACTAGGGGTGCACAGCGCCCACTTGAAAAATTTTTCACTTCCCCCTGGAAAAATGTGTTGGGCATAGTTTAAAAAATCTGACCCTCTCAGAAAACTCTTCTACCTCCTGGTGTCCCTGAGCAGAAGTATCAACTTGCGAAGTAATATATGATGGAAAGACCTAGGTCCTAGCTGGTATATGGTATTTCAAGCAGCAGCAGTTTTATTAGCTAGCTGTTAAAAACTCAGGGACATCAAATGTTGTGGTAAACTTAATCATAACACTAATCATCAGGCTATTTCAAAATTTCAATCCATCAAGAGTTAAGTTCGTTTCAAAGCTGACCAAATGTGGTTTGTTTTTTAATGAACTTGACCACAAACTTTTGCTAGACCTAAAGTTAGAGTGTATATCACACCACTTGGTACAAAATCAAGTGCACGGCGCAAGATTAACCAATATACACGCTACTTACGCATAGGCAACTTATCAGATTCATTATCCACAAGGAACCAGTGGTCATGAGGTGCCAACAATATGGGAGGAATTCTTGGATTGTTCTGATAATGCAATTCTTTGGGAATATTTTCTTTCTTCCACACATGAACATGTGAACTGATATTTAATAAATTTCGATAAACAAGCTGAGCATACTCTGAAAGACAAAGCATTCGTTTGAAAAATTATGCTAGGGAAATGTTATGAGATTGAGGTTCAAGCAACTCCAAAAAAATACCTATCAAAAAAGCAAAAACTTTGACAGTTTTTCGTGCTTTCAGCAGTATTGGTGCCATTCCGAGTTTCAAAGGTACAGTATTACAGAAATCTGATCAATCCTGAATATGATTAAAACTCAAAATATTATAGAAATGATAAAACATGAAACAACAAATTTAGGTTGCATGACTCGATTGATACTTAGGGACACATCAGTTGAAAGTTTTGATTTTTAAGAGAACCAGAACGATTTGAAATGTGAAGTTTCAACAAATGTTCTCAGTGTATCCCGAAACGTTTACGATATATCTTTCACTTCTTTTGCTTTTTTGGCTGTTCCAACAACCAAAGTTGTTTGGTGGCCATTTTGGAAGTGATACTAATACGTCTGTCAGGAAGGTCGATCTTGCACACTATGCAGCACAAAGCTGTTCGACATCATGCCGCGTTGACTTTCAAAAGAAGTGCGTCATATATAGCCTTCTCTCGGGTTTTTGCAGTTTACAGGTCTAAAACTTACAGCAAGCAAGCAAGCTGAGTGCCTTCTTTCGCAGTGTTTGCTCACCGAAGAACTTAACAGCCGTCGACAGCTATTAGTGGCGTTAATCAAACTCGATAAAGGGCAGCGCCTTGCTCTTTTCCAAGGAAGTTGGTCGCCTAGCCTCTGGCCATGTAGAAACGTTCTTACTTGCCATTCATCAGAATAAATCAGACGGTATGAATAACGAAAATTCTTTACATATTTTACAAAATCTTATCAACAGGGTTCTCTTTGCTTCTGAAACGGAATTTTTATGGGTTTGAATTTGTTTTTTACCCACGGAAGTTTCACATTAACAACAGTCAACACCAGAGCCATGTTTGAACGTATTTTGTTTGAACTCAAGCGATTTTTGTTGCACAGAATATGCTAGCTTTGAAGGGGAAACTTATGCCTCCATGCAATGTGTCCATATTTTCTCACAAGTGTAAGAAGCATACGTGTGCTATGTCGGCAAACGAAAGCAATGCGTTGCATGCTTTTTGCAATGACGGTAAAACGTCATAAGCAAACCTGACAATGGCAGCAATGCGGTGTGGTCCTTTCAATCCACGCTGAAGACACCTCCAAGATCCGCACTGCACTGTGCGACACTTGTAAATTACAGTCCTGCAATGTTGACAACAATGTTGCAAACCCTAAATTTGAGAATAGCCAGCGGCATCTTAGAAAGTGCCATGTGGCTGTCCGACTTGCTGTCTCAGTTTAATGGTAACAGGAAACCTTTGTCACAGACTCACTAACACTTCTATCTTTGCTTCAGGAAGTCTTCAGTTGGAAAATGATGACGTCATTTTGACCAACCAGTCTGTTCACCAATTCACCGGTTGATGTTAACAACAATTACTTCTCGACTCTTTTTTGCAGAAGCAACGAGTTCAACTGGGGACGTCTGAAGAAGTCTCTGGATGGGTTGTAAAAACAACCACTTTTCAGTTTAAAGGCGTTTTTATCGACAGGTGGATATCGTTGCCATGGACTAACCGATAGCTCATGACAGAAGTATGCATAAACTCAGGGATGCAACCAGCTCTTGATTTCGAGGGAGGGGCAATTTTCATAAAATTTCATTTGATGATGTCATCGTGCTTATGCAACTGTGGTAAACTTTTTTGCAAACTGTCACAGATAAAGTTCTCTTTGCAACATTTCTGAAAATTAGAACTTTTCAGTAGTGGCGTATATAGGGTATGGCAGGCATCGCTTGTGCCATGGGCGCCACTTAGAAGGGGGCACAAAAACTGCTTGGCATAAATTAAAATTTGTAATTTGTAGTTTCTTCAACCTTTGCTTTGCACCCCATACAACCATTAACTGCACAGCTACATCAACACAGCGTCCTTATTTAAAGCAATAATTCGGGCGTTTTGCACCAGCATCATGAAACATTGTGACAAAATCGTGGTATTGCGACACAGCATCACGGTCAGAAATTGTGACAGAACAAGAACCCTCGCTTGCAGTATCTACAAGACCTCGTCCTTCTCACCCTATAAAAAAAGCTTAGTCAGTCCATACTGTTGCGTTCATGGGCGTAGGCGAAGGATATTTTTACAGGGGAAGGTCAATAGTACTTTTTCCATGTGTAGCCAAAAAATATTTTCCATGGGTGGCCAAAAGTGGTGAAGTTTCATTTTAACCACTCGAAACTAAGAAAACATAGTTAGCTGAAATTTTAATAGCAAAATGTAAAATTTTAAAATCCGGGGGGACTTGGCCCCTCTTCCGACGCCCATGGTTGGGTTTCAGACATTGTGACGAGTTTTAAGTCTGTGGCTGTGGGAATCTGACTGTTACGCAAAAACTGCTGTTAAAGCTCCCACATATTTACAGATTACTTAAAACTGCTGCGGCCCACTCTGATTTCATGCAATTTCTTCGATGGCCACTAGTGTCCGATGAATAGGAAAACCCGATGCCCCAGTCCAAAGACTAAGGAAGGAATCAGAAGTTAGGCCTCGAAACATCAACACTTTGTATCGTCATCGTACCAGTTGAGCAAAAAATTGTTAACTTATGAAAGAAGATTTGTTAGTCTTATTAAAAGACAGCTTTTACTGCCCAGTGCTTTGGCTGGTGTTGCTCTTGTACAGCGTGCACGTAACTTAAAGTACCATCCAAATTAAATGTGATTCATTTCAAAAGAAATTGTCGTTTGCAGTTGCAATGTGCTGTGTGATTTTTTTTGCAAGATTTACAATTTGGTTAGCCAACACAATGTATAAATTATGGTATTGCATTATAAAATAAATTAGTACAAAAGTATGTCATGGTCCTTATGGATAATTTATAATTTTATTTGCTGAAATGTTCAAAGAAATTCTATTTTAAAACATTCGTTTTCTTCATGGTTTATCTTTCGCAAAAATTGTGCCTATTCACAAAAAGGGTGCACATTTAAACATTACCATCGGTGCCATTTTGCATAGATACGCCACTGCTTTTTAGCTTTAATCAAGATGCAGACCGAATGATCAGGACAGAGTAAAAAGTAGTAGCCTAATACCAACACCTGGTTCGGTACTCAGCTATTGCAGTCATTGCTTTAGTGTGGCAGATGTATTGACTACTAGTAAACCTGCCAAACTTTTCATCTTGTTTTAACAAATTCATCAAATTGATTATCTAGATTTTTGAAACTACAGTTGAATATATTTGCTATGAGATAATTTATGCAGACGATATTGGTGAGAAGTTGTCAGATACAAGAGACTGGTATGAATGTTAGGATATATTTAATCACTGATGCTATTGTTTCCATCATAGATACGAGAATTCGTCTGCCAACTGAAACACTCTTGAGAGGTATGCAGGCAGGAATGCAACTTGAACTTTATTACGAATGGTTAGGCCAGGCTCACCACCAGATGCGGGTGGGCCTCACCGCTTTTGCCAGGACTACCTAAACAACACTAAATAACTTTGTTGCCCTTGTAAAATTTGAATTTCCCTTGAAAGGGGTTGGAGCTAGACTGTGAAACCCCAGCAACGGTAAGGCACTGAACATAATATGCAAAAATCTGAAATAGTAGCATACAGTAATCCCAGGCAAACGTAAACCTAACACAATGTGAACATAGTATGCTGTTTCTGTCACCAGGCATTGTCTCTTGGCTACAAACTTTGCTCTACTGGCGTGATAACAATACAGTGTTTATTTTTGACATTTAGAGAGTCCATGCAAACTCTCTCAGAAGATATGCAAGAATCACAGCATACCACAGACTGCATTTCTGAAAATTTTCAGCATTAGAATAGAATGTAAAATTCTCATGATTTGAATATAAAATTTCATCTTTATTCAAATGCCCCCCTGGTTGCGCGCCTGCATGAACTCCGTAACAGATACGCCTTGGCAGTAACACCACCAGTGTCGACCACATACCCAGGGGTGTAGTGCTAAAATGAGAGGTGTGGGAACGCCGTTCTCACACTAAATAGAAAGGAAGACTGCACCAAATAGTTTGAATAAAGTGAGCATTCCGCCTACAAAAATTTCCACACTGGATTGTCCTGTGTCACTGAAAACTTTTGACTAGCAGTGCGAATCTGCATGTCGCTAGGACATCTGTGAGATCGCAGCTATGTTTTACCGTAATCGTTTGGAAACCACATCTTCAAGGAACGTTACAAGTGCAAACAGGTGTGGGAATGTGCTCCCACCCCACTACACCTCTGCACATACCTCAGAGTAATGTTGAACAGGTCGCTCACGTATCATCGACACCTCGAGTCACTTTGGAAAAAGTTGACATCAGGCTTCGCACTCGTTAGGCGGCCCACTGGCTCGGGCTGGGGTGTTGCAGCAACAACGTTGCAAACAGCCACCTTAGCCCAGGTCCACTCAACAGCAAAGTACTGCGCTCCTGATTGGTGCCGCAGTGCTCACACCCGCCTCATTCACCCTGCCATCAATGACGCCTTGCGAATTGTGACTGGATGCATGCGCCCTACACCAGCGGACAACCTTCCTATCCTTGCAAACATCCAACCTGTTGAACCTTGTCGCAAATGAGTCACTTTTATCTAGCACGCTGTGCCGTGAAGCCTGGACATCTGCTACACTCAGCGCTCACTTGTCCACCGAGACACCCATTTGTGCTCACTGCACAACAGCTCATCTAATAACAACATCGGATGTGCGGCATTCTGGGCGGATCAACGATGGTATGCAGAGTGGTTGGACAACACTATGAGACTCCGCACTTTCAATCCCAACATCGGCATCCATCCTTCTGGAATGACCCTTCCAAAAACAGCGTTGGTTCAACTTAATCGCCTCCATACTGGTGTTGCACGTTTCCACTCTTGCTTGCACAAATGGGGTATGGCCCCATCTACGGCCTGTCAGTGCGGTGCAGAAGAACAAACCGTCGACCCTGTTGTACTCGAATGTGCAATCCATTGACCGCCTCACGGACTGCACGGCGTGGTGGTTCTGGATGATGAGACAATTAAATGGCTGCTCAACACCTGCCCCGAGATCAAGTGCGGCCAAGCAGTGGTTGAAAGATCTGGCTCAAACGATGACAAGTGTCGACCAGGTCTGCTCTGCCACTCCATGGAAGATCTATTTTGCTAGTTCCTAATCATTCTCTCGACATAATTTTTGTTAAGATTAACACTGTTCACAGAAATATTCCTTTTACTAAAGAGTTAGAAACCAATGACTTCCTCCATTTTCTTGATGTCTTTATTGAGAAATCACCAGCTGGTTTTATTTCTTTTACTTCCAGGACACTCACTCCAAATACTAGCCTTCACTCAAAATTGTCTAGTTTCTTTCCGCTGCACTGGAGGTACAACCACGTTAACTCTTCACTCTTATGCCCATACGACATTGCCAGTTCTTGCGAACTGGTGTACATGGAGTTCACGAATGTTGTCTCAGAAGTCGCAACGGTTACCTAGCAATTTTTTGGATCGCTGCACTGAGCAATATTGGAACGAAAGAGACGGTGCCAAACCACAACGTGCTTCATCATCTGGGCCCTTCGTAGAGGCCACTGATCCTTGATTCTTAGCTGCTGCAAGAATCACAAGCCAGAGCTAGACAGAAACATCCCATCGATGCTTTTATGCACCTAGAGCACAGCTTTGAACCTAGAGCACAGCTTCATGCATCATACGTGACTCACACGTACTGTATGATGGGTCACATGACGAGTAGCGCTTTGTGCCAAAACGTCACTGCCGTCAGTTTTTCGTTCAATTTTTATAGCGCCATTTTCTCAACTGGCTATCAACAAACTTGCAGCGAGCTCATTATTGATGATGGTAGCAGCACAGCTTACGATACGTCTTTTACTATGTTTGCTTTGGACATTATTTTTGTCATTAGTCTACCCGACGGTCCTGTTTTTCGTGTAAAAGAATTTTGTTATGAATTAAGCATTAGATCAGCAGTCACCAACATGGTGCCAGCGGGCACCAAGTCGCCCGCAAGGACCAAGTAGGCTGCCCGTGGGTCTATTCTAAAAATAACATTAGCATGATCAATGTCTTCACATTAACAAATATCAATAATAAAATAATTGAAAGTAAATTGAGCAAAATTTGTATTTCAGAAGTGTGTCTTAAACTAGTAGCCCTTCACATTAATCAGTACACATGAAGTAGCTCGGAGTTTCAAAAAGGTTGGTGAGTCAGTGACCCCTACATTGGACGTTTGAACCAACATGTGACTTGCTTTATCAAAAATATCAAATTAGGATGTAGTCAACTGAGCACACCTTACTTCATGTCCTAGTCCTTGAAAATCAATCAGTCTGATTAACACGCCACAGTAATTGGTTCCAGGAAATTGTAAAGATTAACAAGTATTACTAGAGATCGACTGATATGGCTTTTTTGATACCGATATATCGGCTATTCATGGGCCAATAGCCGATACCGGTACTTCCGAAATGTTTAAATCCTGTTTTCTGATCTATTATCAAAAATATGATGTATTCTATGTCTAACCGTTTTTTCAAAAACTTAAAAAATCAGGATTTATGAGCTAAAATTCTTCAAATTGCAGCAATTTCAATATTTGATTAACTTATTAGAACAGTATACACTGTCTGCAATGAATAAACACAGTGCCATGAATATAAAAGGAATGTTAAAAATAAAACAATAAGAACAGAACACTGAATGGAAGAACTGATTACAGTGCTTACAACAAAAAAGCAAAAACAGTACTTGAAAGATGTTGAACAATGAAAAGGAAGAAGTACAAAACGAAGCATCAAGTTAAGGAGGTTAAAATTAGTACAACACTGTATTCAATTAACCAACACCAAAAAAGAAAATTTTTTAAAATAAGCAGTAATTTTTTGTCTATGATAGTATGTTTGTTAACAGTTACTGTACTTCATAAACTTGTGAAATTTTGTTTTTGTATATATTTCACAGATCAGCCTTTTAGACTCTTGCAACTCAGTGGGTTTTCAATTTAAAAAGTCAATCCAAGGGTTTTCAATTTAAAAAGTCAATCCCTCAAAAGACTCATGAAGTCTTCTTGTTTGCACTGAAAACAAACACATTTTAGATTTGGGTTCGAGGTTTTCGGTGGGTGGGGTTTGAAAAAGGGTAGTTTAGACTTTTTTTTAATTGTTTCTTTATGACGTCATCGCCTCCACAAAGGGCCAAAATTTGGGCTCAAAGTTTGGTTAGATTCTAGGCTGGAATATGAAGCTTTAGAGGCCTAGATCGACTTCCTAGCGTTTCTGGTGCCCAAGTAAGGGCCATAAGACCCCAAATCTTGTAAGGATTCCCTAGGGAATTAGTGGGGATTCCCCTAATTATTTTTTGTTTA
>Ga0210059_1003766_pt1 | contig 24400 bp, 7 predicted proteins | sample Ectturendosymbi2_FD_188042 | JGI IMG/M metagenome (GOLD analysis project Ga0210059, IMG submission 188042) | Ecteinascidia turbinata endosymbiont from Florida, USA - Sample 2 (SPAdes) (version 2) | ecosystem: Host-associated > Tunicates > Ascidians > Unclassified | place: Key West, Florida...
TGCATTACCCCTAATTCCAAAATGATATAGTTTTTTCATAAGGATACTGTGATCCACTGTATCAAATGCTTTCTTCAGATCTAAAAAAATGGCACATGTATAAAGATTTTCTTCTCTTTTTGAGGTTATTATGTCATTTAGAGACATCAAAGCATGAACTGTGGAAAAACGTTTCCTGAAACCAAATTGATTTGGGCACAAGATGTTGTTTTTATCCAGAAATGATTGCAAGTCCTTTAACAAAATTTGTTCAAAAATTTTTGAGAAATGTGGAAGTATGGAAATGGGTCTATAATTAGATGGATTTGAAGTGTCACCACTCTTATGTGTAGGGATAACTTTAGCTACTTTTAGAGCATTTGCGTAACCGGATCTGTGCAGGAAAAGCGTTTTTAGTTTCGCAGGAAGCTTTTTGCTTCCAAACATCACTTTGCGCCATAGTTCTATCTTGCGACATACGTATCCTGACCGCATTTTCACTTTGCTCACACTAAGTGGCTTAAAAAAAGCTTATGTTTTTAAACTTTTTTTACGGTAGAATTTAAAGAAATTTCTCTTTGGGCTTTAGTACTGTATCTTAAGTTTGTCAGGTACTGTACAATTGGATTGATTAAAGCCTGAAACGGCAAATCTATCGCTCGTGCCACACTACAAAAAAGAGTGCTTTCAATCCTGATTGCCAGCAGTAGCGTAACTGAAGGGGGGGGGCAGGGGTGCGTGCCACCACCCCCCCTGCCAGACTAAATGTAAAAAATGGCCCCCCCTGCTAGCTCGTATTTCGCTATTTGGTATCATTTTGATTTTTACTACGTTTTTGTTTTTAGCATTTTTGAAAAATATCTTGGAGTATTTTCCGTTGATTTCAGGTGTTAGTACAAACGAATCCAGTTCATCGCATGACCAATTTGCCAAGGTTTTTGTGTGTGTTTTAACCGGAATATGCAATTATCCGTATCATAAAAATATGCGTAAGTTTACCGTCTAACGGTACAGGGTGCCCGAAATTCAATCTCATCGCCACGGGGGCTTTTGTGAGCTTAGCCACCAAACAAAGTTTTAACACCAAATTGAAATGTGAAGCACTAGAAATCAGTGGTTTTCAACAGTCCTCATTATGTTTTGTCCTGCAATTTATGGTCAGAGACGTACCGGGCGCTGTTACCTAGAATAACTACGCCTGAATATTTTTGGTACGTTTGTGAGGTAATAAACGTATTTCAGGCATGAGCGTTAAGCAGTGTTTCCCAACCTTTTTAGGTTTGCAGCACCCAGTGGCGAACGCATAGTAACTTGATTTAAGATTTAATGACGTTTTGAAAATGGACTTGTGATGATTTAATGAAACGTATTTTCTCGCGGCGCCCCTTAGTATTGTAAATTGTATCCTAGGGTGCCTCGGCAACCCGGTTGGAAACCATTGACGTAAAGCGTCACCATTCATTGCTTGAAGTGTTGAACGTGAAACTAGCCTATATGCCTAGTTGCATACCTCCAGAAGTCCACTTGATCAACGTATTTTGTGTAGTGATTATTGTGAAGAAATGTATTATGGCGAGCTCAGAAAATCGTTTTTTGTGCTGCATAGATGCAAGACAGAAGCAACCTTTGGTGCTTGCGACCAAAGTTACACATTTGCGCAGCAGCCTCTGTTCAGACAGCAAGATGGAGTTAATAGTGTAGTTAGAAGAGTTTAATCACTGCTAAGCTTGTCCCAACCGAGTAGTGCAGTTCATGGATTATGGATGTTAGCCATGTTGCGTCCACGTAGGCCCCCTTGGTCTATATTTGTCAACATTTATAGCCTATTTGAGATACAAAATGTTATTAATCTAAACATGTGCCATGCACCAGGAGATTAACAGTCTAGGTATCAGCAGGTTTATGCATGCGCATTTCGGCCAGTTAAAAGCACGATGCGCATGCTTTTCACGCAAAATTCGTTTAAGCGCTTATGAAAGAAAACGTTCATCGATGTGCATTGCTATGATTGGCCTTAGGTTTGTTTCTTCGGTAACAGTGTTTTCATAATGGGAACGATAGGCTTGATTCTGATTTCCTGCAAATTTTTGTTAGCATTTGCATTTCACTACACAATCTCTAAATAACCCTCGTTAATTAAATGACAATAATTAATACTCAATTCCTTTTGCTAAGCTTTATTCTCAAGACACGTCTTGATGAAGTTTATCCTAACGTATTTATAGCACTTCGGATTATGTTAAACTGCCCGGATACTGTTGCCAGCACTGAAAGTAGTTTCAGTAAATTGAATCTAATCTAGGATTTCTCAGGCGGGGCTCTCGGACCCCTTGGGGGTCACGGAGCGGTTCTCTGGTGGCCACGAGCAGAGGCCGTCACTAAGGAGTTTTGCCGTGATATTGCATAGCCCAAGTGTCACGATATACAGTATTAAAATTTCCCCAGTTAAGCTTAGAAGGGAGCTACGGCTCATGAAAGTTTGAGAACCACTGAGCTAATCAAACAGGTCTAATATGACAGATAACAGACAGTCCTCATAGCCATGTTGTCAATTGAAGCTTCATATGCGCGATCTTTAGATTTAGATGAGGTCATAAAGGCGTTTGCACGCCAAAAGACTCGCTCCAAGCCGTTTTGTTACTACTATAATGTGACATTGCTTATAATATTTTTATGGTTATTGTTATATAATATCTTTCATGTGTGCTACTGTGCTACTATACAGTGGTTTCTTAATTTTGCCATGTGACTACGGTTCGCCAGTTGAATAGCCCTGCATTTTGGGAGGGGCCCAGAATTGGTCTGCAACAGAACTGTTCACACCTATTTGTAATTGTTTGGTGTGCAACTCCATATTTAGACAAAAGTGTTTGGCATTATTTGCTTAGTAGTTGCTAAATGAATGTGGTTTTGTTACTGGTGCGAAGCAATCAATGAACTGCACAAAAATTATTTACTTTTGGACTTACTACATTTGTTTTGTTGTTTACTCAGGCAGTGCCCAGACTTTACCCCATGCCCCATAATTAAGTCAAGCATTTGGGGCTTATAAGAAAAGTGGAATTAGTTTAGGAGTTAATTACCAGGATTCAGGTCTATGGCGGGTCTTAAAACAAACCATAGGCCTACCTTACTCAGTCCCATGTCAAAGATGGGTATCAATTTTAAATAGGATGTTACATGAAAAGATGAAATTTTAATTTTACCCAATTGAAGCTCATTACATCATCCGACAAATATTTTCTGTTTTTGTGGAATAACGTATGAGTTTTTGGGAACTAATATCGCATACCAAACCGTGGCCAATGGGCCCCTTTCAGCTAAGTTTGTCCCCCCTGGCTCAAACCTCCAGTTACGCCACTGATTGTCAGTCGAACATCATGTGCAATGGTGGTTTCTCATTGCTTCGAATTTTTGTTTAAGATTCACTTTGTTCAGCCTGCACTTTATATATTTACTTTATTCAAATAAGAACCAAGCCTTTTTGTGATAAATCCATAACTAATTGGATAGTTTGATTGCAACAAACGTTATATTTTACTTCGTATGCTGCCATTTCATGACTTTGTTTTTTTTCCCCTATAGGCTTGTATGCTGTGGAAAACTTACACGTGGTTGCTCAAAACATCACTTCTACCACTGCACTAGTTTTGTGGGACCCCGTCCCTACAGCGTTGAGATACCAAGTGAGTCAGTATTTTTTATCATCACAACATATGTTTGAAGCTGAACATGTTTGCAACTGCAGCAACAAATCGCAGGATCATTATCACTTGCATTCGTGTGAGTTTTTATGTTTTTAAGCGCGAGGAGAGATGGACTGACAACAAACGGGGAAGAGTTCTGTGCAAAATTTCGCACACAAAATATTTTGGAAACATTCTAAACAAACGCCAAAAATTCTTAAATTGGCGATGTTTTGACACAAGTCAACTCGAAGTTAAAAATTTGCAAAACAATTGATAAGATTTCTTAACAGGATTTTGATACTGAAAGCAGTTTGCGTGGGGCTCCGGTAACTTAATCGGTTGAAAAAGTGTATTGTGTCCCTTTTTGCCTATTCTCTTCAAGCATAGTTTTCTGTTTTAAGAATTGAATGCAATATGTTTTTGCAGCATGCTTCCAACTTGCCAGAGGTAAATTTGTAGGTTGCAAACCCAGCACTTAAAACTTTCAAAACCCGGGTCTGCTTGTTCCATAAGTTGACGTACATTTCTACACAAAAATCAAAAGCGATCACTGTTACTCTACATTAAATCCGTCGTATGCCTTTCATGAATATAGTCTACTGCCTGATTGCTTCATGGTCACTCCCTTTGGTGACACAATTGTTAATTTGTTTAAAGTTGTACAGAATTGACTTGGTCTGATGCTGCCTGTAATCTTCATTTTGTTCTTATTGGGAAGGAAGAAACTTCGCGAAAATATTGTGGGAAATGCCGTTTTAACATCGTAGGCCACACCTCCGGAAATTATAAAAAAAAACACAAGAAATGCCAAAATGTCAACATATTCCCCGTAACATATTTTGTAGTTTTTGTGGAGGCGATTATCCATGTTCCTAACTGGTATGCTAATCCTACGCTAATCAGTCTATACGTTGTAAAAATCTTTTCCAAGTAGCTGTGAATCCTCAGTTTTTTCTCTTTTTGTTTACTTGTTTGTTTGCTTACTTGAATTTTGTACTGCGTAATATGGAAGTGCTTATCTTGTAATGTCACGAAGAACCTGAAAAGTACCACCATGATACTTGAAATTTTGATCACTCTGGCGTTTCGAAACTTGGATCTATTGAAATCCTTTAAATATGGTTTTAAACTGACACGTCTGATGTGCGTACGTTTTTATAAACCAGTCAAACCTGTCTTAAGCTACCAATTCACAACTGGAATTTGAATTTACAATTTACACGCGTTTTGTCGGGTTGTTTCAGACGTCGTGCGTATAATTATTTGTTGAAAATTAAACGGTATACGCAAAATATATTAGGTAGCCATTGCACCACCTCATCCATTGATCTTTGGGTTGAATGATGTTGCTGAAGAAAAAACGGTGATCAATGGTCTGACCCCAGGAAAGAAATATTCCTTGAGTGTTTATGCTGAGAATGACAAGAGTAAAGGACCTCCGACACAAAAAACTTTTATCACAAGTGAGTAACGTTGCCTAGCTTAAATCTAGCAGCATGTACGTTGATATAGGCAGCGCAAGACTACATGAGTACGCGATGGTTCTTAGAAACCGCAGTGTTGAGATCGGAATTAAAACTGAACTGTTGTTTTATCACCAGACTACTATGTTTTAAAATCGGAATGGTTTATAAAGACTGTTTTGTTACAATGCTTGGCGCTAATCAAGAGAGCTTTTACGCATAACCGCTAGAAAAAGGTTGTGATATTTTTTTTCTACCATGTTTTCGCACAACATCCGGCTTGTCATGCGCTTCACATGGGTAAAACACAAGGCTAGTGGTTATCACAACAGAAAAACCTGAGGTGTATCATTCCAGAAAAAATGGCACTTCTCCGACAGCACTACGAAAACGCTGTGCACCCCAGTAACTGACATGACAAATTTTCAGCATGAACATTTTAAGATTAAAGCTATTGTTGCGTGAGCAATGTGGCATTTGCTTCAAAAACACAACTCGAAAGAGGTTGCAGCAGCAATGGAAGGTTTGAACACACAACGATGAAATTGTCAAGGTTGCAAGTACCCAGTTAAATGAGAATGCCAGGAGAAATACATCGCCTATTTGGATGTAGTGAGCTAGGAAGCAGAGAGCTAGGAACAAAAATCCTTACAGATTCATCAAGCGCGTCTTCAAAGACAGGTATGATGATGTGCACAGCTTGAGAAACAAAGATTTCATGGTCAGACCAAGATATCAGAACTGATTTAAAAATGATTACAGCCTTGAATAGAACATTTGCAAAAAGCCCAAACTTCTAAATGCGATTCAAAAAAGTGGGCTGTGCACCTGGCAAAACAATGAACTTGTCTCATCCAGTCAGATATTTTAACAAAATAAGTGGAATTACATCAACATTCTTGAATCTAGACGCAGCGATGCGTTCAAATTATGCAAAATCAAAAGTAAGCAAAACAGACTGTAAACTCAGAGAGCAGCATACTCAAGCTGAATTAATACAAACGCGTACCTCCGCCTCTAAACTTCGCTGCTGAAGTAAAGGAGCACATGAGACAGCTAAACGTGCAGCAGAGTAGAGCAGTTGTCCCCAACTGGAGCGTAACTAGTAGAAACGTCATCTTTGGAAGAGTTAGTTTGAACTTTACCCTTGTTCCTATCTACAGTATAATACAAACACGCTAGGAAGTTACGGGCAAATCATCTTGCAGGATGATTTCAAGGGCTATCGATGTATAAAAGACGGTAAGATAAACGTGGTTCGCTGTACCCAGAAAGACCAAGAGCAGACTTCGTGATAATATTTCAAAAACATGGTTAGTCGTATACGGCAGGTTCAACAAAGTCGTTCTCATTTTTGAAAATGTTGCGACACACCTGGCATTGTCTCGCGGCACACCGGTTGGGAATCTTTGCAGTGGAGGTCCATGTTTTTCTGGGTAACAAGATAATTGTATAACTCCACCTTCTTGTTAGAATAATCATTAGCGTCGTGTTTTATAGATTTTGATAGTCGTATTATTGCGAGAAACAGCGGTTGCAAGTGAGTATCATAGTCTGGCTTTAACATATTTTTTTCAAATCCAGTGCAAGAACAGAGCGTGAAGCGATCATAGACAACATGTACTGCAGCTTTGCTGAGTAAGGCTAACCTTTGTGTTCCTTTTTTCCATAGGACTTGAAGCGCCAGGCGAGTTTGCCATTACCAACGCAACTGATACATTTCTCAAAGTGAGCTGGAAAAAATCAAAACGAGCCAAGTACTATATCACTGTTCTCAACGAGCTTGTTGCCGGAGATTCGGTTGTAAGTTCGAAACAAGTTTTTTTTCAAATCATCAGTGTTCATTAGATGTTAAAAATACAACGGATAAACAACTCATCAAAACACATACTACGTGAAGAATGAAACGAAATCACTATATTCTGCGGAGTGGAGAACGTTTCTGTTATAACTACTCATTTTTAGATATTTGCACTCTTCTCAGTGATCCGACGGACAATTGCCAATATCAAAAATTCTCCATCGTTGTAGTCAATCTTGTAATAGTAGCTATTTAAAAGCAGCGTCATTCATATGATAGCAAGAAGTGACAGTTATTTGCTTTAATGTTTAATGCTATAAAGTGATGAATATACTTCGGGAACTGGAGAAGACATCTATGGAAAGAGATCCTTTCTCAGCAAAGAATCAGACACTTTAAGATCTTACTGAGTATATATTTCGCCTATGATGTAGACATCACCAGCTCTTATTCAAATAGAATCTACAGAATCATTGTTGAAGAGAATTATTTTCTTGTTTTTTTTCCAGGGTTTTGAGTATTTGAAAGTGATTTAAACAGAAGAAGCAAAGCACCTTAATCATTAAAAACAGGTTTCTGTCAGTAAGTACTTCCTATTTTATGCAGCGTTTGGTTGTTTTGCTAGGAAGTGCATAGATTCAACGTCACTTCCACATACAAGCACTTCTTCAACTTGAGGTCGTCCACGAAGTACGAAGTTGAGCTACAAGCTTTCAATGACGTATCAAACAGTCTCAAATTGAGAAAAATATTATTTTCCAGTGCGTAACATGCTGCTTGATGTTGCATAGGATTCAATGTTTTCTGGAGGAGAAAATTTGCGTCGTACTTTGCCTACCCGGTTTCACCCAAACCGCAGATTTTTTAATATTTTTGAGTGTAACAGCATATTTTCAACCCAGTTTAAGCCAAGTTTTTGTATATGACGTAATCGTGGCCTTACATTTCTGAAATGGCTATTTGTGCTTTCTACATGACTCAGTTACAAGAAATGCACTCTAGTTGTTTGAGTTTAGTGAATATCTGTATTTTCTTTCAGTTTCCATGCAAACGAGTTTGAGCCACAAGTTTATTTTCAAAAAATAGAAAGGAATCATTCATTAAATCAAGATTTGCTATTTTTCAAAATTTCAAAAAGCCATAACTGTTCAAACTTTCTAAATGATGGTGCTCTTAATTATTATAGAAACCGCTGTTAATAGCTGACAACATTCTTACGTTTTAATGGCGCTATTTACAATACTGAAATATGTGGCTGAGAAACGTGATGTTTAGGTTTTCGTGAATAATTTGCCAAATACTGTACTATAATTTTGGTTTAACGTTTTGCTTTATTATGCAGAGCTTCCGACACCAAAAAACATTGAGATATCGAATATTACTCAAAGTAGTGTGTTTACCAAATGGCGACGTGTGGCAGGTTCAACTGGCTATCGGGTCATTTTGAGAAACTATCCGCAGTTTGAAATCGTTAAGGTGAGTCTACAAGTTTGTGTTGCATTACACACTTCAGCGATGCTGATCACTTCTATAGTCAGCTCAAAGTTGCTTTGAAACCGGGTAATGTCTGGAAGTTTGAAATTAGATCGGTATTTGACAAAGCAAGTTCTCGCACTTTCACAATTTGCTGATCTTATTCTTGTAGCATCAATGGTAAACCAAAAAATAACTGCCTGTGTAATGCAGTCACATCTTTGAGCTTTGTGTTTTGTTTCAGTTCTATAGGAATGGGAACAGTCGTAAGAGGGTAGGTGTCTTTTGAGATGTCAATTATATGCTTCTGTATTTGTACAGCATGCAAATACAAACATGACAAAGGGTTTTGGTCGTCCTTTAGGTGAGGTACTTAGGAATGTTTGTGATGTTTTTGAAACGACTGATTAAATTTTCACAGACGAAAAAGGTCTGGACGACAACACCATCTCATTTTTACGCATGCTGATAGCACGTTATGCAGTATGTACAGGCTTCAAGTAAATCTAAAATATATGCAATTTATCCTCAACGCTTGTACAACTACACTTACATCTACCGAACACCAGCTAGTACTCCACAGCAGACCCGTGGCCACGAGAAGGCATTTGGAGGCACTGCGCCCCAAAATTTTTTTTTGTCCCACAAATTTTGTTGTGCCCAGAAAAATTTGTTTTAAACATATAATAAAAACAAAAATATTGCCACCCTAACATGTATTTTTTCCCCAAAACCTTAAAACCTGGCTAAGGGCCTGCTGCACAGTCTGCAAAAACTTGCAGTGCTGAAATATTTCAGCGAATGATACTATACACTGTAGGTAGTTTTTCCATCAAATATCAAAATGGCTTTCAAAGATAAAATCTCTCAATGATTGGCAATGTCTGACTGATAAAAACAGATATTTTTGTCCAGAAATAAATCCAAACAAGCCAATCTTTAAAACAGTATCAAGTCGTTTTTAGACGCTAAAAATCGGTTCACTTTTCTACCGACATCAGTGTTGTTTGGTAGAAATAAAAATAAAAAATAGTCTTAAAACAGTTGCCTTAGGTAAATGTAGTGAAAAAACACAAATTTCAATTTGATGGTAGCCCAAGCTCCATGTTCAAACCGTCTTGGATTTTGTGACGCTAAATCCGCTGTTTTTTTGCGCGTCTATTAATTGCATAGCATGAAAAATCATTTCCATCACCTCACCAAAAGATCGTCCGACAACCATTTGCCAGAAAGCGGATGACTGGTTTTATGACGATTTTGTTCTGCTATTTTCATATTTACCTCTAAAAGCTTTGCTTGACAGATTTTTTCAGTCCAAAATCTGTTTGTTTGCTTGCACAGCTTTGCAATGGGTTACTTTGCAATAGCAGCAAAGTTTCATCTTTTTCAAACACTATAAAACCTGAACGAGGTTTTGTGGGCCTGAAAGTGGCATTTATGTGCATGCTCTTCTGTTCTATGTTGATTATTGGTTGATACATGCCGAATCTTAAGAAAACGTTAGGCATTTATTTCATTATTGTGCTTTGTAAGAATAGAATCACTTCGAAAACAACAGTGCACGGCACAAATTTTCCAAACTGCTTTTCACAATGTTTAGTTTGTGCGCTGAATATACTGTTTTGTCATGTAAAAACTTGCAAGACTTAGCATTAAATGGATTTAAACTCACCTAGCATTAATTAAAGTTGGGCGGTCAAATGAACGCGCAGAAAAAGCAACTTAATCTTTCTTTAAGTGGCCATGTTTCTTGCAGTTAACTCATACGCTTTGCTCTTTTATACTTACTTTTTTCTTATTTTATCTGCGTCTTCATATAGAGCACCACCTTCTATTTCATAATTTAAAAGAAAAACTAAGCAGTTTTAAAATACCAAAAGATGTAACATTTACATCCTTTAGTGGTTTGACTATGTTAAACGAGCCCTGCCTCGTACATTATTAAAAATCACGGAAAAAGCAAACGGTGCGTGTATAAAATTATTAAGAGATTTCTATCTTTCAGAATAATAAAAACTGATTTAGGAAACGCCAATTCGTAAAGCACATGGTTGCACTTGCATCCACTACATATGCGACTGCTGCATTAGAGCAAAAGTTCAAACTAGCGTTGACATCATGCGGCTGGTTTCGAAAAATTTATCTTTTGTGAATTAACGACCTTTTGTAAATTAGAAACCAGTTCTGGGGTTACAAGAAAAACGATAAGGCTGTTTCATAGACGTAGCCAGGGGGGGCCAAAGGGACCATGTCCCCCAAATTTTTGGAATATATAGTCCTTTTGTGCTTTGAGAGGCGTTTTTCCAAACAAAATAGTGTTATTCGCCTAAAATCAAACATTTTGCCCCCCCAAATTTTTGGGCTGGCTACACTGGGCTGTTTAATAACTCGTTAATCTATTTTTTTTCGGATTGAAAGAAATAATCAAATTTTCTGCATGTATAAAGTCACGATGAATGCATTAATGACTTGAAATATTGGCACATATGCTGTAAATGATGTGCGGGTCGTACTGAATTTCGCTTCTAGGAACAACGCATTGCGCGTTTTTGAGCTTAGGCTCTTGCGTCTTAGTCAACTGCTGAGTCTGCTTAGCAGAGTTTCGAGAGGTTTCTATAGAAATATTTTTCATCTGGGTTCGGTATATTGCTCCACTTCTTGTTGATTTTTTGGGAGTTATTTTGAAGTACGTGATGAAAATTAAAATATACTACAAAGTGACCTTAAGGCAGGTTTCACATCATTGCCATCGGTTTCGTAGTACATCGCGTCCTACACTTGTGTTAAACCTACGCTGGTTAATTCCGACAGTAGAGGGTCACAAGTGCGTAACCACCATGCGGCCGGGGAGTTTATGCTGAAAAGCAGGGACTAGAAACAAGCTACCGACGTGTCGGTTGATTTAGTTCCCGTTTAACAATTCGCTTGAATTGTCCAACTATTGGCTTCTTGATTTTTGGAAAAGTTTTGTCTCTCTGGCTGGTGGAAAAACTGGTGTGATTGTACTTGAAAATGCATGGTCTAAAACGTCAAGAAGCTAATTAACCATCTTTTTACAATGACATTTACCTAGTCGTTACATTTTCCAAGTAATGCTGGAAGTTAGGAGTATTCAACGATAAGTTTGGCACAATGAGCTATAACCGGTAAAATCAGTCCTAAACTGGTTTATGTAAGCTACGGTTGAACGCCTCTGCTTTTGTAAGCAGAGAAGTGTCTAATATGCTTTTGCTGCCGCTTAAATGAGATAAACTTGCATGCATGTGGAACTTTTTGCAAACAGTGATCTTGCAAACGATTTCAAAGTAATATGGGTGCACGAACGTATGAAATAAATAGCAAACTACTTACGTCTGGTGGACTTAACTGCAGGATGAAATTATAAACGGAACGGACTACCTCCTTGATCAACTCAATCCTGCTTCTCAGTACGAGCTGGAGGTCATCGCTTTCAATGAAGTCACTACAAGTTTGCCAGGAACGCAGACAGTGTACACGCGTGAGTATATAGTACGATTCTGCAATGTCGCCGCAGTTGCTTGCAGTTGTCCAGACAAAACAAAAGATTTTGGGTGCACTCATTGCGCAGAAGCTCTCAAAATCAGTTGTTCTCACCAAATTTTTGAGTTCTGAAATTATATGCAGTTTCTTAAACGTGACAAAGTTTGTTTTAGAAAAGTTAGAAAAATTTTGGTTGAATTGAAACTAATTGCAGAAGTTTGTCTTTAAATGCATCACGGTGACCTTGCTGCTGTGGTAACGTAAGGACAAACATGTCTATTTTCCTGTGGCACCACCGTAGTTACGCAGTGGAGGTTGCTAAACTTATTGGAGTTAATTTTATGCAAACCAGTATTTATTGTAACGCTAAAAACGATTCGATTTAGAAATCGATGACACCTAAACCCGTGCCGTGTTTAATTTTGAAAGTTCAGTCACTTCCCATTGGTATGTAAGAAACATGCATCGTCTGTTTCATTTAGTTGAAACAAACGAAAGCTTTTGTTTATTATTGTGCAGGTCTCGAATACATGAAGCACCTTAATGTTGACATGGCCTACGTACAAGACACATCACTTGTCGTGCGGTGGGATCCAGTGGTGGGAGCACAGTGGTACGAAGTCTACGTACAACCAAATAAAAAGGCCATCGCTGGAACTGGTGTGATTGAGAAAGAATACACAAGGATAGAAAATCTTACCCCTGGGACGATGTACACTATCACGGTCGTGGCCAAAAACAGCAAAAAATTTGATACTGTAAGCTTGCCTGTCACCGTGCAGCAGTTTACAAGTAAGTTGAGAAATGCAAGTTAGGTTTATGTGATTAAATATTTACTTCGTTACACCTGTGCATTTCTTGTGTCTGCTTTTGTCTGCAAGAATTGTCAAGACCGAAGAACTTAAGTGCTGAATACCAGCAAATAAGCAACACGTCGATGAAAGTCACCTGGTTGCCCGTTCCTTTTGCTGAGTCATATCTTTTATTGGTGTATGATTGCAGTGGACAAAGTCGCAATATTTCCCGAGGTAGGTTATTATAGAGCGGTAAACATTTTCAACAAAGCTCATCCTTTTCTCGTTTGCTGCAACCAGGCGATTTGATCTAAAGACGTGCAAAGTTTTGAAAGAGCTTAATCGGCGCTTATCTAAAGATTGAAGCTTACTTTCAAGTGTCTTCTAAACTTTTGTATTATCCCCTCTGATTCATCCAAACCTTTGCAAAAATTTTGTTTAGAGCAGTCGAATAAAGTTAATTTTGCTTGCTTTGCTTCGTTTTCATTAACCAGCTAAATGGACTATTTTCAATCCAGATTATAGCGATTTATACTGGTAGTTATCTGAAGCTTGCTGTCATGCTTTTTTGCATCAAGTTTTCTTCACAGAGATTCATTCCAATGCTGCAGACAATAACCAGCGAAATGCTGAACCACTAAAACTGCCTGATAAATATCAGTCTTATGCACGCTTCTGGGATTATTCGTACACCAAAGAAAAGGCGCAGAAACTGCAGTGCGCGAAGGAATTCGGCAGCACCGAACACGCCATTGAAGAAGGTATAGACTCGGGTTCTACACACTTGGTGGCGACATGTACTAATGTACTTTCTTTGCAATGCACATGTTATTGCAGCAAGTCTATATGTTGTGATTAAGTTTCAGAAAAATTAGTGCTAACGTTATATTTCTTGCAAAATTTCAATCTCAGCCAAACGTTTGACAGTTTAAAGTTTTTGTGAAGCGGCTTGACTTTAACATGGCAGGCGCTTCATTTTTCATTTTCATGTGAACATGGTTTACACGTGCAATATCTTGCGTCTTATATTCTATTCAACAGACTTCATTAAAATAAGACATTTTTAATCTGTTTCAAAGCACAAGGATTTTTCAGGAAACACCAAGCGCCCGAGCGACGTTTTAGGACAAGGTAGACTCTTTTCACCGAAAACAACGTTGTCGAACATGAAACCAGGCGGATTATACGAAATATTGGTTGTATCTGGGTCTGCTGACATCCAAAGCTACCCAAGTCTGATCTTACAGCATACAAGTAAGTCAAGGTTTAGCGCGCAGAAAGTTATTGTTAATAGGTAAGTCACAGCAACAGCATGTACAGCCTGTGTAGCCGCCATATACAGTAATTTTAGGAGTGTCCACAAACGTTGTTGGAACAGAAAAAGACGGATGTAAGTTTTTTGCAAATTGGGTTTAGCCCAGGTTCATAAACGTAGTTTAGGAACTGATGTGTTAGGAACCGGTGTACGGTTCATAGCTGGTTGCTGTGCCGATTAGTCGGACGATCACGATTCCACAGAGATCCCTACTAGTTGAGGGGTCAACCTAGTTGTTGCAGGAGCACAGGTCAGTCTCCCAACTAAGTCACCTGACGTCTTGAAGTTGCCAAGACAAAGCAAGGCGAAATAAAAGGCTCTCACCACTTTTCCCGCTAATAACTCTCCAGTAGCACTCTAAGTTGATTGCTTCTTTCGATTATATTCTGACATGCAACAAAACCTCCGATACACTTGAGCGTGAAGTCAGAACAACGTAACGTTAAACGTTTCGGTGTAGCATTAGAAATAGAATGACGTCGAACAAAAGCGTTGGGCGGTGGTATGCGCCACAGGAAATAGAGGTGTTCGGACTCTGATTTTCATGAGTCCGGGTCCAATCTTGTTTTGCAAATTTTGAATCCGAATCCAATCCGGATCCGGAACCAAGTAGATTCAAGCAATCCGACTCCTGTTTGAGTCCGGGTAAATATAAGTCAACCAAACAAACAGTAACCTTTTTTTAGTAAACACAAAATCCAAATTCAATCCGGATCCGGCTACAGGAAAGGAAACCTCACTCCTGATCCTGTTGGAAGCAGCCGGAGTCCGGATCCAAAAAATCCGAAATCCAGTCCATGTACACCTCTGACAGGAAACGGTGACCGACTGCGGTTATGTAGTTGTGCAGGCTAATGTGTCGAAGGTTGGACTGTTCGCAAACAAGTACATTGCGTTGAATCACACATGGAATATTACTGGGAATTACGCAGTAAGAATGCACAAAACATTAAAGCACTAATGTATCCACTATAACAGCAAGCATAATGTCAAAACCGCTCCTAAGGTGATGTGCACTGAACACGATGTACGTGCTTTTCACGTGAGAGTGACGCACATCTAAAGCTTTCATTGCCGCAACATGCTTTGCATATAGCATCAGGCACATGCTGAAACACTAAAACTGCTGTGTACTTCGCATAGTGAATAGCTAAAACACTCGTTATATGGACAAATAAATAGTTGCTAATGGGGCGAGAACTGAACACAACCTGCGACTTTTCGAAGATGAAAACCTCATTATGCTGTTTATGATGTAGCTTTCACTACGTCCACAGGCTTAAATTATAAGAAAAAGAGTAATTTTGCAATATTTCTACCAGTTCCACACAGTAGGGTATCCAGAGTTAAAGCTTCATAAATTGGGTCCTATGTAAGCGGAGCAGATTCTTTTTCGTAGAGAAACAAAAATTAATCTGTCTGATTTACTCTGAAACTGCACGCAAACAACTTCTACAAATATTGGACACGCGTTACTTTTATTGAAAATAAAATCAATAGTTTTTGAATTAAATTTTAAAATTGATGGAAGCTCGTTCCATCTTCATTTTTTTTTCGAAACAATCGTTTATCTCTGGCTAGCATAGTTTTAAGTCCACTGCGAAAAGTTCTCCGCTAACATTCAGCTTTTGCGAGAATTGCAGTCAATATTGCTGATGTCTGATTGAACATTTGACTAAGTTCAGCTCCTTCCTGCACAAAGTGTCCTTCGTGTTTTGGTAGAAATACGGCCAAGTTTTGACTCACTATATCTTCAACATACTACTCTAAATCGCTTTGACACGAATAAGGGCTTAACGTTAACTTTAAAGTTATGGTCAGTGGCCCTCTTGGATTAGGTGTTTCCACAGAGGTTTATCTCTAGGATAAAGTCACCAGAATTATTCATCAGCCAGAACCAAATGTCAGTTAACTTATTTTTCAAGTCAACATTTGAGAAAAATTTGGGTGGAAAGCAAGGGAGTGTTCGACACAGTCCCGTCGCCACGGGAGGCTTTGGTGGGCTTAGTCCCCCCAAGCAAAGCTCCAAGACCCCCAAATTAAAATATGAAACATTATGATTCAGTGGAGCTCTTGTCAAATTTTCAGAATGTCAAGCCCCCCTGCACAAGCGTAAAGGCCCCTAAAGAACATTTTCTGGGGACGTTTCTGGTTCGACATCGACAAATGCATTCAAACACTTCGTCAAAATGCGCTACGAACAACTTATATGAACAGCACATCACGCTAATGGGCGTTATCTTTAAAACATCTTCGTTCGACCAAGGTTCACGAAAATTTGGATTGTTGACTGCTCATTTTCTAATTGTTATTGACATATTCGCAGTTATTAAATCATCCCTCTCCCATTTGTAAATTTTGCATGAACTGTGACTGTTATAAACTACGAGCGCAACTGCTAGATGAGTAACTTTCCTTAAGATTCACAGTTTTAGATTCAGTCAAGGTATTGCTTTTGAGTCTCGCTGTTCTACGGTATATTTTGTGATCGGGACCATCAAAGAAAGTAGTTGCCTTGCGCGGCGTGATGAAAATGTTTCCGTCACTACTTCGTCAAAAACGCCCTGGGAAGTTCCTTGTTTTTGATGTACTCTTGAAAACTGCTAAAGAATGTTTTTGTTTTCTGCGAAAGATGTGGTAGTTGCTTCGCAGTGATTGTCATTCAAGACAACTTAACTGAAGCTGCTCTCCTTTGCTGTGTCAGAGTTAACCACACCCAGCACGTTGCGTGTTGATTCCAAAAAGATCACGTCAGGATCGGTTTACCTGGAATGGGAGGATATTCCAAAAGCAACACTTTATAAAGTTGACGTTTTTCGCACACCTGTACTCGAAAAGGCATCATTACGGAAGAAAGGTAAGCAGAAATAGAAGTGTTTTTCTTCATCACGCGAGCAGTACTGTGTAAAAACATACGTTAATCAACGAAATCCGCTTTACGCGGCTGCTAAAGTTTTCTCTTAAATGATCACGTTGCAGAGTCCTTCTCTGTGGTTCATGAAATTCTTCTGAATTACAAGGTGCCAAAAGTAAATTTGGATATGCTTCACCCACAGAAGGCAGTATCTTAGCAATATGCAGGTGGATCCCTGAGGATCAAGTTTCTATGGGAGCCTCAAGGTTTTGGCACAGGAATAAGCAAATGTTTTCACTCGTGGGCTATTTTGGATTGCAAATTTTGAATACAGACTAGATTGGGAGAACATGGATGGATTATTTGCGTGAACTAATATAGAAGAGATGCTACCGTCATAACACAAAACGTTTTGTTCTTTAACAGTTAAAAAATATGATGATGTTAAGGCTTACTGCAGAATGTATTTTATAAATCCATTCATTCTTCAACACAGAAAAAAATTCTTTCAATATTAGAGCAGTGTGACTGGTTTCACATTTTAGACAGTTCATCTAAGACTAAGTTAGTTCTATGATGGCAATTGTGAAGATAGATCTTAAACTTTGATCTGTGACGAGCTTTGTTAATGTTCACGATGATGAAAGTCTTCTTACACACATAGGTCGATCCAACCAGAGCCAAGATGTTGGCATATCTTCTGAGCCGTCTTCTGGAGGTTTGGAAATCCTATTTCGACAAGTAAAGCACAAAACCATTCATATTTCATTCATTCATTTTCATGACCGCTTTTCCTCTGGGGAGCGTCGCGGGGGCAGCAGTCCTAGGAGGGCTTGAAATACCTCACGGTCAACATCAATCTCAAGTAATTCTGCTGACTCCACACCAAGACTAGACCAAGTACCGTCGAAGATGTAGTCACTCCACTACGCGATGACCACGAAGTGGTACAGTTGATTGAGCACGCGCTTCTGAAGCCGATTCCCGGTCGGGTCGTACCGAAGATCTGAAAAACAGTTCTCGTGGCCTTTCTAGCCACGATGTCGATGTATGGGTGCGGTGCTGGCATTGACTCGTCAAGAATGCAGCATTCACTGCGAAAGTAGCTGCTTGGCGTGCGGCGCAAGCAAAAAGCACAAATGCCATTCAGTTTGAAAAAAGCAAACTTCCTCTCCAAGACAGGATCAGAAGGAATGTCGGTCAGTTCCAATTACAGCTGCTGTGGTCATGTTTCAGAGTCTTGTTACGGGAGACAGGCCAGCAGATGAAGGATATGACAATTTTTTAGATTAGAACCTCGGGAAGAGCTCTCTGCACGGATTATCCAATAACATTTCTTTGCGTTTCCACTAGTCTCCTTCAGTGTGAATAGGATTGGGAAATGAAAGAATGACTTGTTTGAAATTTCCCTGCAGAGTAAAACCAGCTTGGATTTGAAGCTTAAACATTTGTGCAGATATTATGCACAAACTGATCTTTCTCTTGTTCCCTCACATTCAGTTTATTCATGTGTGAAAATACCGTATTTATTCGATTGTAACACGCGGCTTATAAAATTTTTCTCGTCATTTTGTGCGGCTTATAAGCAAGGGCGGTTTACATTTTTCTTTAACATATCGAAAGGTGCAGATGACGGCTGACGCCCCATCTTTACTTGGCTACGTTTTTTTCATCCAAACTCTCTTTTCTCGTTCTCTTCAGCATCGCGTTCACATCCGTCACAGGAGGGATTATGGTGAACAGAAGGCAGTTGTGGTGGCGTAATCATCATTACCAGGGTTGCCAATTCAACGCGAAACATGCTGGTACGCGAAAGTATCTCAGAGGCTTACGGAACCAATGTTCAAGTGCGGCTTACAATCAAGGGCGGCTTACATTAATTTTTTAACACCATTTCGTGCGGCTAACAATCCAGGGCGGCTTACAATCAGGGCCGGCTAACAATCTAAAAAATACGGTATCTCTATAGCCGATGCAAAGTCACACTGCTAGTTCTTGTCGCTCAGAAAATGCATCGATTTAATTACTGGATTGGGTTCACGATGTGATTGAGCTGCAGTACAGACTTACGCATGGAATCCTGAAGAGGAAAATAATCTCGAAATCAGGATTTTTCTTTTTCACTTTATGCTGCATCTTTTCAGGAGCCTGAACCTTTCCGGTTAAGTTTGGTGGTCTATCCGTGTGACATGACACGTTTACTCCAAGGCAGCTTCATAATCTCCATGATAGCAGATTCCAGGCCATGTAAGTCCTGTCCCATCATTTTTTCTTTCGCAGGCTCAGTGATCATAAGCGCCTCCGTTACCTCAAATTTATCTATAATCTATCGGATAAATCTGGGGCTGAACAATATCTTCTACAAAGGGACTGACGCGCAGTGGTAGTGAATATAATATTGTCGATGCCAACATTTTATAAACTATCTGGCAATATCTTCATCAATCAGTTACACACGACGAGTGTGCTATTCTGCCAAAGAAGCTATTTTTTCAAACTTGTGTTTGTTCTGGAAACACAAGAGACACGTTTTCTCATGGCATTCATTTAAGAGCATGGCATTCATTTAAGAGCTCGCCTTTGGAGAGAAGCTGTCAAGCCTTTGCCAATTTGAATGCTGGCATGAAACCAACGTTTGTACTTGTCTCTTGAATTGCAGTTGGTTGGTGAAAATATTTCCCTCAGGTTTCTTAAATAACAGCCAAGCTGTGACCAGTAGCCTCCCGTTCTTGTATTGGCCGCTTGCTGGAGTCAAGATCATGCTTCGTAGCAAAGTGACGGCTTATATTCTCTAAAAACCGCAAGACTTTCGTGGCATTTCAGACATACAGACGTTGATCAGACTTCAGTGAAAAAATAATCCTTAATAGAACAATCGGCCCTATATGTCCAGCTTGCTTTTCTTCTGTCTGCACTCATGCTGAATTTATAGGTTTTTGTTGCTGTGCTGTCTTCACTTAACAACCCGCGAACTTGTATAGCCAATGCGACAATTCATAGAACACCGCTGTTGAAAGAGCTAAAATGATACGTTGTAAGACTAAGCACGCATTCTATGGTTTTCGCTTTTTCCTGCGTGTAGCTTGAGTTATGGTTTTGTTGCGTTCTGCAGAAAGCATCGGAATGATATATGAGAAAACCCTGAATGCAAATTCTGCTACGCTGCGCGTGTTTCCGTTGAAACCAACTACAAACTACACGTTCAAGTTAATTGGTGAGTGAATGTGGTATATGTTGATATAATGAAGATAAATAATGAGAAGATGCTTCATACCACTTGTAGTTTAAAAAGTTTAATGGCTAATCACCAGGAGAAAGTTTTATCACTCAACAAAACTTAGTTGAGTATAAAATATATAACAAGCGTTTCTTTTAAATCGCATCTTCATCTTTCTAGAACAGGGGTGCACAAAATTTTCGCTATTGTCGGCCGCATTACGTTTATTTTTATGAATTATGGACGCCAGTGAGTTAAGACATTTTTATTTTTTGGTTTGTTTCTGTTGTGCTTATGCTTACACTGAGCTTAGCCTGCTTCCAAAAATATTGTGTTAACTGAAAGCGATCTATGATGCAAAATGCTTGCCGACCGATAGATCAAGGGAAAATTGAATGGAATAACTGAATATTTGTCGACTAATAGTTAATGCATTGGTATGAATAACTTACGCAACCCTTTTCTAGCTTGCAACAACGTCACAGAAAGCTTTCCAGCTTACGTCACCACCTTTACTCTTCTTGGTTCGCCACAAACTCTGCATCTGGTTGAAGAGAATCGCACTGCAGACACAATTGTGTTGCAGTGGACACCAGTTGATCATGCCCTCAGCTACAGTGTTCGAACGGTAGCAAGCAACGCAAGGATGAAAAGTATGTTGCCATGAATTTGTTTCGGTGTGCGACATAAAGTCTGAAGTGGTCCAAAATATTATCTAAATACATGCTTAAATGCTTGTGTATAAGCTGTCTCGTTCCTGTTGAAGGTTTTCTTCCGTAGAAATAAAAGTATTAAACGAAAAGTAAAGTTCTTAGCAGAAAAAGACAAAAATAAAATGTATTTTGAAAAGCAAATAAAGCTGAAATACAAACGGCGTGTAAAATAGAATCGGCATTTGTGAACAGAAATTAATGTTTTACTCAGTCATACTGTTCTTGTACAGATATTCATTAGAGTTTTCGTATTATTAGCTTCCTAATGCCACTGCTGCAAATGTTTTTGAAGAACGGGCAAAAAAGATGAAGGGGCTGCTTTTCTACCAACAACATTTAAAATTCTTTGAATAAAAATCTAACTGGTTCAGAAATTACACGTCTGAAAGTTTTTATATGTAGTCCTTTTCTTTTGTTCCCAACTTATCGCTCTTGTCGTACCTTTTCCTTTGTTTTGAATTTCTGCTTCTTGTCTCATTTATGTACTTTCACGCGGAGTTCTGTTTCTCAAAACATGTAATTGACTTGCTTTGGTAAAGTTTGGTTAATTTGCTTCTCTTTTTCATCATTATTTGAATTAACTCGGTTTCTCTTAATCAACTTTGTGAAAGTTTCATTTTATTTTTGACTTTATTTGCACCGAACACTTTATCTTAATTGTTTTGTTTTTCTTTGTTAAATTTTTTGTTGTTTACTTATCTTGTGGATGTTCATTTTTGAGTAGCGTTTAACCGTTCAACTTTATCAAGGTGTACTCTAGTTTTACTTTCATTTTTATTTATCGTCCTTAAGAAAACAAGCTGTTAACAATAGAGTATTTCAAGAAGTCACAATGAAATGCAAGAACCAAGTTTTATAAGAACATCTAAAAAAATACGATCAAGCATTGTTTTTTTATTTCATTTATTCATTTTCATACCCGCATTTCCTCTGGGGAGGGTCGCGGGCACGGAAGCCCTAGCCTAGGCGGACTCGATACCTCACGGCTTTCAGCAGTTTCAGACAGTTCTCCCGGCTCCACACCAAAACGGGACCAAGCAAGGTCGGAGATGTAGTCACCCCACCAGGTCCTTGGTCGACCTCTTGGCTAATTTCCCGTGGGTGCAGCCAGCAGGACTTGTCTCGTCAACTTTTTTTGAAACATTCTAGTCACGTGGTCGAACCAACGTAGCTGAGATCTCTCTATTCGGAGGAGGCGTTGCTCGACATTCAGGGCTTTACGAATTTCACAGCTGCGCAATTTGTCACGAAGTGTCACGCCGTGGCACTGTTTTTTCCAAAAGATAATTTACTGTTTTCTTTACCGAAGAAAACCTAGTTGACCTTGTAAAGTATAGATGAGCAAGTGGTGACAACTTCGTTTCCGCAGGACAAGAACCTCTCTTCATCAATGTGTCCGAACCACAAATAGTTCTGCGTTATCTGTTGCCGAACACAAAGTACCAAATCGCCATCACAGCGCAGAACAGACACACAAGAAGTAGGCCTGTTACTGCGAAGCCAATTTTCACAAGTAAGTGTCATTCTTCTGGTCCTTTTGCGCTTTTGCTCCTTTTTGTCAAGTCATGGCAAAAATGGTTAACATCTTCGAAAATGTCGTTGTTACGTTTGAGTTCATGTTATTTGGCACGTAACCAACTCTCTTTTTTCAGCTTAGAAAGTCAAATAAGACGCGATAATATTCATATTGAGCACGTTTGGTTTGTTTTGCAACGGTTCTCTCTTAATTTTCATCATGGAGTATATTTTTTGCATACATCTATAGTGCACAACAAATCATATAAACGCACGTGCTTGTCATATTGAAGTGGCTTTCATGTATTGTCTATACCAGTGGCGAATCCAAGGGAATTTAGGGTAATTGTCCCCCAAAACAACCAAATTGCACTCCTGAAGTGGCGCCACATTTGAGTTTTGCTCCGTGTTTGCTTTAACGGTATATCACATGTGGATAGGCGGGTCTTTTGTAGGGAAGGATCCCGGGAAAACAGAATAAAGCTGAGTTGTTTGGTATATATCGTTTTGAAAAGAAAACCAAGGAGGCTTTTGCTGTTTACTTTCTTTTCAAAAAAAATACGATAAAATATTAAACTCCGCTGGTGAATCATATTCAAGTCATAAAATGTTTTTGTCTGTAGGCTGAGAAACTATTTGTATAATCACGGAAGCACAAAAAATTCAAATGTGGTAATATATTTTGGCGTCCTCTTCCTCGGCTGCCCTCGCAAACGCCAAGTCCGTATCAGCCTGGTGGTTTGTAGTGCTTTTGGTGTTATCAGAGATACACATATCATCGCTTCAACAACGAATCACTAACATATCTGGGATCCGTCTCCTGTACTCAGGCTGCGGCGGCCCAGTTAGCTGGTTGGAATACGAAGCATTCAAGAAACTTTCAGTTAAATCACACAGAAACTTTTGTAACAACTAAGGGGACGAAATTGTATTTCGTTGTCCAAGTTGATGAAGGAAACGTTTTTCATATGTATCAAATCATTTGTTTCACAATTATTCTAATCCTTACCACGCTGTGATATGGAATCTTCCATGCTTTTGATTACCTTTGTAGACATGTATGCAGAACTGTTTTTAGTCGTTTTTAATGACTCTGTTTTTATATGGCGATAGAACTACCAACTCCGCAAAACTTCACTGTGTCTCATGTAAACGACAGCTCCATTCATGTCACGTGGTCGCCGGTTGAAGGCAACAAGCAATACAGGTAATTTGTCCGAATCACCCAATATAGGCAAACACCTGTTCTTTTATCAAGTTTTTCTTGTTAATTATAGCAAATTTCACGAGATATCACGCACCAAATAAGTCTCATCAAGAGAATTACATCTTTATTGCAATGTTGTACATCAGAGGCGAAATTAAACTGGTGCAAGAAACGTGCAACGGTTAGCAAAATCGGACAAAAATGCAGGCGCTTCAACCTTAAAAATCAATACTTTTTATCTATAATGGACAAAAGACTGACACTACCGGAACATTTCCGGTAGAGGATTATTGGTCGAGCTTATTTACAGCTGTGTTTCACATCTTCAACTGGAACGTCTTTGATCTGATTTTGCCTAATACTAAAAACTATGGCGTATAAGCCCATATAAACTGTTAACCTTATTGCGATTCCTAGTAATCTGAAATTAATGATTTTCGTTGCGCTCAGTTTTCTTAAATATTGCGCATCACATGTTTTCTCTCTCCTTTTGACACAAAGGCTGCTGCTTCTGGTAGAGAACGAATGGAATTTTTCCGAAACGTTACAGAGAAGTGTACCGTACTAAGGTGGATGCAGTGAAGTTGTGAATTCCAGAACAGTTAGCTACGTCTCTTCATTGACTTACATTAAGTTTAGAAAATCAGTGGTTGAGATGCGATTTTGTGTACATTGAAGAGAGTTTTATTTGTGTAAACTTTATCAGACTCTGTAAATGCGAAAGTTGTTAATGTTTTGAATTGCAAATTTTTTTGACCTATACCAGTGGTTCCCAACCGGGGTGCCGCGGCACCCTGGGGTGCCATTTGCAATACCCAGGGGTGCCGCGAGCTAATACGTTTTTTATTATATCATTGAAAAGATATTTTCAAAATGTCG
>Ga0210059_1003767_pt1 | contig 24398 bp, 18 predicted proteins | sample Ectturendosymbi2_FD_188042 | JGI IMG/M metagenome (GOLD analysis project Ga0210059, IMG submission 188042) | Ecteinascidia turbinata endosymbiont from Florida, USA - Sample 2 (SPAdes) (version 2) | ecosystem: Host-associated > Tunicates > Ascidians > Unclassified | place: Key West, Florida...
GATCAAAGGCTCAAAAGACTCGGACTCGAGTCTAGTTTCCAATGAAAACTTCAGCGAAACACTTTGGCCTAGTGGTTTGGCCCTAGGCCAGGCAACATGAGCCAAAATGACCCTAAAACTACTTCACTTATGACGTCACTCACACAAAACTCGCACCCCCCAAGCAAAAATTGTTTTTTTCGAGTGCAATCGACTAGACTGGCCGACCCGATTAAGCCGTTGAACAGCTTTCTAGCGCAATCGGCGGAGGAGCTAGGGCATTGGTAAGGCAACCGAAAACTGCTATTTTTTTTGCGAAAATCGCCGAAACCACCCAGACGCCCAAGTGCTAATTACCTTGTTTATTTTAGATCATAACTTTTGAACCAGAAACCCTAGCAAGCCATCCACAGTATCAAAAGACTTGAATTTTAGCGTAGTTTCCAATGAAAACTTGAGCGAAATACTACCATCTAGTTGTGTGGGCCTAGGGCCAGATGAAGTGGGCCAAAAAGTCCTAAAACAACTCCACTTATGACGTTACTCACAAAAACCCAAAACCAAAAATTTTTTTTCATTGCAGACGCGAAGACTTGCAGAATCTTTTGAAGGTTTGAACAACTTTTTAGCGCAATCGTCAGCAGAAATATTTGTATGGAAAAACAGGCAAACTGCTGGATTTTAGCCTTAGCCTACCAGAATGGAAGGTGTTAATCTCATAAAAATATCTGACAAATGAAGACATGCTGATTTCACGTGTGTTGAAATGACATATAATGTAAACTGAGTAGCTGACATGAGATTCGTGGCATAGTTGTATTCTTGCAATTAATCAATGGTCAGTGCAACTGACATTTATGCCATTCCTATGAACTTGCTGCAACAGTGTGCTTACTTGTGTTAAGACTGCTTGCATGATTCCAGGACTAATATTGTCTCACATGACTTATTTACACATGCCATTAAAGTCTTGCGTGATCATATTATGATTGCAATCCTGCCTGCCATGTTGTTTTGTGAGTGAGGAAAAGTTAGTCTTGTCAGTCACTGCTATGGTTTAGCTATGTGGGATTGCTGCTCATTTGGACAGAGATAGATTAACATTAAACAAGTTGACACATCTGCCAATGTTCAATGGCTACAAATCTGGTCTGACATTCTTTGCGGGTTGCACCTGTGAAAGCTTGATCAAACCTATACCAAAAAAAAACACAGCAGCAATCCTTTAAAGCAGTGGTGTTTGACCTGGGGTCACGACTCCCTTTGTGTACACAGCTGTATTAGATATGCTTTATTCAAGTTCTATATGGGGGTCATTGGGTTATATTTGGGTCTTGGTATAAAAAAGGTTGCAAATGACTGTTTTAAAGTGAAGAATGGTATCTTGCAGCATTTCAGCTATATGTGTTAAGGTTGTTTTTGCTGTTGACATATTAGTTTCTGTTATGTCTGCTGCTGTCATTTTTCATCATGCTGACAGATGCAATAACTGTTTATTAAACGTCAAATAAGTTAGTATGTTTTTTTACTGTTTATTAATGTCGAATGAGGTTTAATCATATTTAAATATTTTCCTGTGACAGGATATTACAGTTATTTTTTAAAATCAAACCTGTCTGCATTCAGTATTGTATGTGCTGAGCACTGTGTGTAAACATGACCACCAGGGAGGACTATGTTTCTGAAATAGAAGCAATCCAACGAAAGAAAGAAGGACTGGCAGAAACAAATGGGGCAGAAAAAGAAGCTGAAGAAGATCGTTCAAGCAGAGTGAAGCTTGGTGAGGGTGGGTTTTATGATCAAGAGATTTATGGAGGAACCAAAAGCAAATTCGCTGGATATGTGACATCCATTGCACCAAATGAGCAGGTAAGACTTTGCTGGGACTGTTTATACACTGCATTTCTCTTTAGCAATCATGAGTTGCATCATTTATGCTGTTTTATTTTTTACTTTAGGCATTTTACTTCTTAGAACAGGTGTTTACTTCTCACTACTGGTGTTAATCTTTTGTAGGAAGATGAAGATGATGATGAAGTTGTCAATGATCCCTCGACCTTACTTGGGAAACGGCAAAACTACACTGCTCCTGTTGCACTACTAAATGACATTCCTCAGGTATATACCTCATATGTTGTAAATAAATTGAAGTGTATTATGCATAGAATTCAGCTGACAATTTTCAGTTAGACAGCCCAACAAATTTAACTGGGGTTTGTTTATGTTGGATTGTAAATCTGCTTTTGACAAGTGGAATGTAGATTTTAAAAATATTATTTGAGTGGTTTTACTTGCCAAAGAATTGAAGTTCCATTTACCATCCCATTGGAATTGTTATTGGTGGAATTCGCAATTTAATTTTGAATTATGCTTTGTTTTATTACATGTTATTTTTGTCATTTGTTGAGATACTGACTGAAAATAGAAAAAGTACACAGCTGCTTCTTTCAACAAAGATTGCTATTTAAGTCTTTAGAGTCCTAAGTGACAAGGTCCAAGTGTTGATACAAATGCTTTGGGTTTGAAATTCAACTGCAGGTTAAACAAGTTAACTATATAGGGCAGGGGTGGCCAACAAGTCGATTGTGATCGACCGGTCGATTGCCGAGTGTCAGTTGGTCGATCGCACCTAATTTTCCTTGAATTGACAAGATACCTAAAGAGAACACTTTTCAATCAATTTTCCAGAAAGTACATACAAATTATCTTTCAATTGGTTGGTCACGTATATTCTTTGGTGCCTCTTGCGATGGCTGACCATAGGCTAGTAGGGCATGTGCTGCAAAGGTGTTGTAAGATATTTTCCAATTAAAGTGTGACAGTCATGATTTGGGCGTAACAGACAGTTTGCCTTCTATAGGTGCATCACTTACTAAGGCGATGGTACACTGTTTTTGCGCATACAATATCAAACTTGGGCATTTTGTACTTACGACTTTATTGCCGACTGGTCGAGTTAGCAAAAAATTTTGTAGTCGATCCCTGTCGATGACAAATTGGCCACCCCTGATATAGGAGATAGGTCACTTTCTTGACGATATGTTGTACACTGGTCCTTATGAAATACTGTTAAGACGTTTCTCAACCACTTACCTTGGTTTGGATTCATCCTCATGTAACGCATTATTCTCTCAAGAATTTGTCATACAATGATTAATCTTCATTTGATTTATTTTACACAAAAACCATTGCTGTGCAGTTCATGTCAATTAACGTTTGTTGTGATGTGAGTTGAAGAAGTAGTGCGGAATGTATTGTGTGATGTATTTTGTAGGCAACATTTTATGTATAAGGATGAGTTTGGTCAAAATGATTTGTAACTTTGGTGGGATCAGTTGCACATGGATACACTTTGAGCCCATTAATATGGGGTTACTGAAAATTAATCATTGAAACCATTGTTTGTCCTTTGATTCTTGGACTTGGATTAGTTCAACGGCATAAAAAAAAATTGATCATGCATTATTACATTTAAAAGATCTTCTTCTTCTCTATTAATGGCCAACCTTATAGGAAAGAAATCATGAACCACAATCTTTAAATTTCCCACGTGCTTGCACAATTTTTTTACACAGTCGTTACAATACAAAGCTGTTGTGAAATCGACATTGGCTGTAAAATTCTCTTATGTTGCAAAATTTTAATATGCTAAAACGGGACATTAGAAAGCTAACCAGATATTTGCTACACCTGCTTAAAGCAAGAAATTCGCTTGAAAAAGTTATAGCAAACCCACAAACTTTTAACTCTGTCTTTGCAGCTAGCATGAATACTTCCAAGAGTTATAAGCAACAGTGGGTTTCCACTTGTAAAACTTTGCAGAACTGTCTGGAAAAATGCAGCATGCTGTCAAAACTTACAAGTCTACCTTGGTGACCATTTATTCAGCCAGCAAAATGTAAAGGACATAAAGAATAACTGATGATCTGAAAACTTTTAGAGAAACTAGGCTGGCATATATGTGTATCTAGTACGAATTTATGTGTCTTTGTGCTTCGTTTGCTTGCACATTTTGAAAAAGCTGACTAAATTTTGTTGATGTACCTGAAAATCAGGATTCATGCACTCAGTTTGATTTGTGACTATTTCACAATCATATATGGAAGCTTAAGCTTTATATCTTAACTAAACTTGATTTGCATCAGGTTATTTGTAGCAACGCTCACCAAGATGTTCATTGTTATTTTGTGTGTTTTTGCTTGGATATTCATCGCTTTTAGTAGTTTTTACTTGGTTACCCATTTTTCTATATAACGGGATTCCATCTCAACAACAACTAATGATGCCTCCCTACCAGGTGAAGTAGACACTCTGTTATGATCATAGTGACTGATTTTTGTTTGTGAAAGGGTTGCTTTCAAAGGATTTTTGTATTATTGCTTTATTACTATTTTTTAAAATTTGGAGTTAAAAGTGCTTGGCTGCCAAAGCGATACTCTATGTTTCAGCATGCAGACAGTGGTCACAAAAGCTGAACTGAACCCAGTTGTTCAATCTGATTTCAGGGACAGGACATAGACCCATTTGCTGAAACACGAACACAACCGATCACTCATCGTGAGGATCAGTACAGACAGCAACGTCTTTCACGAGCCATCTCTCCAGAAAGAAGTGACCCTTTTGCTGAGGGAGGGAAAACCCCAGATCCTAAACTTGCCCAATACAAAGACATCATGAAATTTCAGGTGTGCTGCTTGTGCACTATCGCAGGTTCTTGTAGTGGTGTCTCCAATGTACGTTTGGCCTGTTGTTTTTTTTGCGCTAAAACATTTCGGTCATTTTTAGCTGAGACATTGAGGTCACTGAAACATTTCGGTCGTTTGTCTCACAGTTGTATTAAAACTCACCCTAAAAGTGTGTTTAGCCTATATTTTCATACATTTTGACTGAATGACTTAATTTTTTTGTCATTTCAAAAACGTTTCTGTCTATGACCGGAAAAAAACAGCAGTGTACCTAATGCTAAATACTTGTGCAGACATGACTGACTGTAGCTGGAGTCATCAGTGCAGCTAATTTGATGAATATCCGGCTGTGATCACGGATCTTGCAAAGCTCGAATATGTGCTCCTTTATGTAACTGTCCTCGCTTTATCAGATTGTTTTGCTTGATGTAGCAGTGATTCTATGTGATTTTTGAGTGATTGGAGCCCACTTTCAATCTGATGAAGTCTGGATGGAAAATTTTTATAAAAAGTTAACTTTCAATCTGATTTGTGATCAAAATATGAAAATACCTTCTGACGTTGTGCTTAAAATTGGCAGTTCAGTTCAGTTTATTTATGCATCCCGACCAAGCACAAAATACTCCGTCAGGAATACAGGGACAAGAAGCGACGGCCGCAGCTGTCATCTACGTCACTGGCAAAAAGCTCACTCCCACATTCCATAACCAAGACAAGCAAACTCCACGTTTATTCTTCCGCTTTGGGCGCTCACCCATCGCAATTAAGCAAAATCCCATTGGCAATATGTGTCGGTGTTGTCTGCGGGCGCTGACGCGCAACTTCTGTTTTTTGGCAGAACCTGACAAAAGAAGAAAGAGAGTTGCGAGCGAAAATATCTGAAAAGATCAAAACTGGTGAAGTTTCCAGCTCAGGGACAACTGCAAGCAAAGCCGCACAGCCTGTGGCAAAGAAACGCCGGTAAAGTGGTTCATAATTTCTAAGTTAAAACGTTCAGCTGTGGAAAAAGGTAGTTGAATGTGCGTTTGTGAAATACATGCCTGTCCCAAACGACGTTTTCGGCTTGCAGCTCGGGTTCTTGTCAAATTAGTTGTTTGTAGCTAGACTTTGTAGGTAAGTGAGTTTGTTGCTGAAAAAAATACGAGTTTTTGAAGGCATTCGTTGCTGTGGTGCTGTGCTTTTCAGTTGAAGCAAGACAGATGAACAGAGACTTATCAATCCTTTCCGCAAAATAGTTGTAATGCAGCCAACTTTTATAACCTGCGGAACACGATACTACACACTCCTGCTGTTGCCACACAGGAATGAACACCCCAACGTATTATCTCACTCATTTCAACCTTAACTGAATTTGCGCACTCTCAGGCAAGCGTCTTTCTGCAAAACTTCATGAAAATAAATTAAACCTCTGGAAATGGGCGAACCAGCGCTTGATTTGTTGATGCGAATATCCCAGATCATGCATGAAGCGTACGGTCGTTGACATCTGCTAAGCTTTGCAAAATGTTTCTGCTGTTTTCTAAAAATGGCTGAGTATTGCCGCGACCTTCCACTAACATCTGACTTAAACTGGGGGCGCAACCCCCTTGTGGGCGTGAAAGGTTCGCAATGGGGCATGTGAACATGGCAGTGACATATTGTGGAAAAGCAGGACAGTGGTAAGTTAATAGTTGTTCTGCTTTTTGTGTTTATTGTGAAGCTAGGTGAGGCGCGAGTACCAGTGACCTACGCCAGAGGGATAGCTGCGCGTGGTAGCGTTGTGAAGCCCTTTCAATCACCCGTGCGTGACTGAAAAAGTTTAAAAACCTCCATGACTGACACAACACTACAGTCATTCTGTAGCCTTGTGTGAGTCTATAAGTTGTTTACAGTGTTTCGCTTCCGGGAGTGATATTGATCAGCGTTGTGCAAGGTACCACCGGACAGTGTGACCGCTTCTTTTGTGACAAATATATGAAATGGAACACACCAGGAGATGGCGCTTATTAATCTTTTCGATATTTTTGATCTATTGCAAGAAATTGTGCATATGGAATGCTCGACAACGGACACGTTTCAAGCATCTAGTGAAAATGTTCTGAAGTTTTTTACTGAAATAGAAAAACAGTGATACTGTATTCATTTTTTTAAAGGAAAATGTTAGGTACCCGGTATTCTCTGATTCTAGGGACCCGATTCTCACTGATTCTAGGGACCCGATGATAATTTCCTCTGATTTTAGGGACCCGATTATCAATTCTAGGGACGCGAATCGGGTCCCTAAAACACCTTAAAAATCCTGCTGTATTGATTCTCGGAGTTGTACTTTTTGCGTATCCTTACCTCGAAACGAAAGTACAATTTTCATTGTTTTGTGTTGAGGGAAGAGTAATGTTTTTTTGAATACTGCAATTCGGTGTGGCTTAAAGGATGCTTCTTAATGATTCCTTCGCCTGGATTTTGATGGCAAATGCGCTTGAACAGATTTGGTTAGTAAGACCCTGACCATGTCTAGGGCCCTCTGAGAAAACCTGACATCGCCATTAATTTACGTTTCTTTGCAGATGGGACGAGACCCCCACCTCCCAGGCTGCAACGCCCAAGAAGAGGATGACGTGGGAGGGGGCAGAGACCCCATCACACACGCCAGCATTGAATAGGTGGGATGAAACCCCCGGTCGAATGAAAGGGGGTGAAACGCCTGGGGGTGCTGTCACGCCTGGTCAGAGCACCAGAGTGTGGGCGGAAACGCCCGGGCATGCCACTCCAGGGGCCACCACCCCAGGCCGGGGCACTCCTGCTGTTGGGGCAACACCTGGTGGAACTCCAAGTACTCGCAAGAACCGATGGGACGAAACCCCCAAAACAGAAAGGGAAACTCCCGGACGATCGATGGGCTGGGCCGAGACCCCCGGTCGTGTGGACCGTGCTGAGGATAGCGTTCGGGACACGCCGGGCGCCAGCAAACGAAAGTCTCGTTGGGATTTGACCCCGGCAGCGGCCACTCCAGGCAATCAGACCCCCTCTGCATCTACACCAGTTTTCACGCCTGGAGCTACACCGACGGCCTTCACGCCCAAGTCGGCCATGGGCACTCCTGCTGGAACACCGTCCATGTACACCCCCTCCGGCGTGACTCCCATCGGGTCAAAAGCAATGGCCATGGCCACACCAAGTCCGAGTCAACTGATGTCGATGACACCTGAACAACTTCAAGTAGGTTTACTGCTTGTTTTTTTAGGTTTACTAATTATGTGCAACTCAAAATTAAATCGCAAACTTCACGTTGATATGTGCTGGTTTGAAGCCGAGGCTTTGTTTTTCACTTATGCATTGTAAACCTTAATTGGGTCTCGGCCTGATTAGAGATCTGGCGACACCGCGTTTGTGGACAGTACTAGTCAGGCTTTTTCGGCAACAACACTCGGGTGTATTACCCTGCGAGAAGACCTGGGTTCCTCCATGATGGTGTTGCTTCGGGACAAATAGCAGATACGCAACGTCACTTCGGTTGAGAAAAATGTGTCGAATTTTGGCTCAGGGCCAGCATCAGCGCGCCAGACCTGCATTTCGGGTCATTTTCACCCAGGACACGCATGGTTTTCTGCACCCGACCCAACACCGAACAGTGTGCTAAGTGCATTTTTCACCATCATAGGCCTGGAGATGGGAACGAGAGATCGACGAACGAAACCGTCCTCTGACCGACGAGGAGTTGGACACTATGTTCCCCGATGGTTACAAAGTTATGCAGCCCCCCAGTGGGTACATGCCTGTCCGGACCCCTGCCAGGAAGATCACGGCCACTCCAACGCCCATGGGTGGCTCCACCGGGTTCCACATTCAAGTGGAAGATCGCTCGATGAAAGGTTAGTCCCAATAAAACTTTTCTTCAGTTTACAACCTCTGCTTTTGTAGAGATTTTGGTATCTTGTGGTTGAAATTTATCATTTTCTGCAAACACCAGTAATTTTACGTTGTTACATCATCAGGCGTCACTAACGCTGTTGTTACTTCATCAGGCGTCACTAACGCTTTTGTTACGTCATTAGGCGTAACTAACGTTGTTGTTACGTCATCAGGCATCACTGACCAGCCGACCGGAAACCTGCCGTTCCTCAAACCTGACGACATCCAGTACTTCGACAAACTGTTGGTCGATGTTGACGAGGAGAGTTTGTCACCGGAAGAGCAAAAGGAGAGAAAGATTATGAAGCTCTTGCTCAAGATCAAAAACGGAACACCTCCGATGAGGAAGAGTGCGTTGCGACAGGTACCAGGTGTTCGTCTAGCTGCAGATTGCCGCCCACTTACGTTGTAAAGATGCCACTCGTATTGGGAACTTGATGCCGATTTCGTAGTCGAGGATTATGAATGCCGTACAATCCGATAATACTCCCGAAAAAATTTGACCTCATTTTCATATGATCCAAATCAGCTTGGTTTTGATTCGGATCACCGTGGTTTGAATTCAAATCAGCTTGGTTTGAATTTGCAAAACTCACTAAAACGACCATCGCGATTTCGTTCCAGTATAGCTGTGCGTGGTAGCGTTGTGAAGCCGTTTTAATCAAACCTTTGCGCGACACCGGGTTGAAGTTGGTTTGATATCAATATTTGTTCCGTCAAGGTTGAACTGGCGATCATTTCGTTCAGCGTTCTTAAACTCTGTTCATGTTGCCTGAGAATTATTGTTTCACTTTGAATCAGTCACGTTCATGGCCATGCGCGACAACAATAGTAAATCGAACAACGAGTCAGAGAAAGCAAGTCCCGGTGGCTGTGGCCTACTCACGACAAATCAACCATAGCCGGACGTTGTTATGGTCTTCGATCTCTTTTTTAGCTTTTTTGCGTTGATTTTTAGCGATCAGTTTTTTTCTTCAAAATTAATTTCAGCGTTGGAAAGCACAAAAAAAATTTTAGTGTTCGGAAAGTTGCCTTTTTTCCAAAATGGATCCAAATGTTTGAAAAGTAGTTTTTCATTCTGTTTGTTTATCTACCACGCCTGCACGGATATCCACACTCTAATCTAAGCTGGTGATAATTGATTCAACGCGCTCAGATTAGTTAAGGCCTCCTCCACTTGTTACAGTATATATGCCCACGGCCACTGTTGCAATGACTACAAAGTAGGTGTTCGTTAACGCGGTCGTCCAATATTCTTATCGCCGACAGGTAACGGACAAGGCCAGAGAGTTTGGCGCCGGTCCCCTGTTCAATCAGATCCTGCCCTTGCTGATGTCCCCTACCTTGGAAGATCAGGAACGCCATCTGCTGGTGAAGGTAAGCAACTTTTTTGCAAAACATTTTCGAAAATGTTGTGCAACCAGCTGATTGTGTACGCCTGTCAGGGCCGCAACCAGGTGGTATTTTCTGGGTGAGACGACGAAATGGTGCAACTTGTTGTTGTACCTAACAACTCATTGTGTTTTTGCAAGTTTCGGCGGGGGGATAATTACCCCGTTCCTCCCTCTGGTTGCGGGCCTGATTTCTGTACTAGACAGTTCCAACTTCATTGAAGAAAGTGTTGGTGGATGTTCTTCTTCGTAGACATACAGTGAAAGTGGTGATATTAAAAAAAAAAATTAAAAAACTTTTTACGCTTCCGCGACAGGTCATCGACAGGATCTTGTACAAACTGGACGACCTGGTCCGACCCTACGTTCACAAAATCCTCGTCGTTATTGAACCTCTGCTCATTGACGAGGACTACTATGCCCGGGTCGAGGGCCGAGAAATCATCTCCAATCTGGCCAAGGCCGCCGGTCTCGCGACGATGATCTCAGTCATGCGCCCTGATATCGACAACATGGATGAGTGAGTTCTGTTTAGTTGGAACTTGTGGTCGACGGTAGTGTTCCCTCTAAAGAAAATTTTACCCTGGGCAAACTTTGTTTCAGCGGGCGAGATTATTTTAGGGCTGAGTCAGCTGAATTTTGAATTACACCTAGTTTTTTTCGATCACAACTGAATTCGTTTTTAGATGACCGAAAAATATCAGGTCAAGCCGGTCACAATGTTCGAAAATATAGAGTAATGAAAACTGTTACGTCGAGTTTTAATATTATTATGACACAAAAGACCGAAATGTCTCAGCGAAAAAAAACAGATTTGCACACTATCTTATCAATATACGAACAAAGTGCATATTTAATTCAAATAGCTTCTTGTTTTCGTGCTTTTCCAATGTTTGGAGAATGAGATTCCACTGTGCAGTTGGTCTGGTGGTGCTGCGCATTTGCGCAACGTAGAGGAAACATTGGTCGAGTGTTGATTGCTTTTGATCTCAACGCGATATTTTGACAAATTTGCAGCGATTTATGCCAAAAGGTTGTTGTACATTTCGCCTGTACCTGGTTCTTTCGTATAAAGCAGGGGTCTCAAACTCAAAATTCTTCGAGGGCCAAATGAGCACTTATAAGTAACCCAAGAGCCGCATTATGATACTGACGAAACAATGGCGGTAGCTGAACCTTACTAGAAACAGCTTATTTCCTGCGAAAGGTATCATGAGTTGCAGGCAAATCATTTCTAGTCGTCTCTACGTTCGTTTCAAAGGAACTTGTTCACTCGCTAGCCTAGCGCTTTCAAACACCGGCGATTAAACTAAATAACTTAAATGTTAATTGTTAAAATTTCCCGAAAAAACATCGCGGGACACACAAAATGCCCTCGTGAGTCACATGTGGCCCGCGTGTTTGAGACCCCTGGTTTAAAGAGAAATCTAAAACTTCTCATGGACCACGAGAACCCAGAACTTGAGCGTCTGAAGCAATTTCGATCACAACTCACCGATCGCGCCAGAGAGTCGATGAAGACATATGATGCAGAACTTTGTGTTCATCCTGAATTAAAAACAATTTCAGTTAACTTTGGATTTAAAGTTTTGCCTGGCGTCACAATGACATCATGGTGACGTCACACTGACAGACAAAATTTCAAGTGCAAAGGCAACTGTTTTTTGTTTGTCAGATAGCACACAAAATTCCGCATCTTATGAAGCGCACATTGAAGCCTCTACAGTGGCTTTCGCTCTAAGTAAAGGGTTTTAATGCGCGGTAGATCCTCCGTGAAAACTGTGTATGTAATCAAGTAAAAGGAACGTGATGATGGAAGTAACGTTTCAATAAAGGTAGATTTTCAACGTATATTCTGGCCTTACACAGAAGGAACTCTTCATTCCACGGTGCTAGGATTGGCGGTGAAGCAATGCGATCTAACGCATCAACTCTATTCTCGCAGATACGTCCGAAACACCACCGCCCGAGCCTTCGCCGTCGTGGCGTCTGCGCTCGGCATTCCGTCACTTCTGCCTTTCCTGAAGGCCGTTTGCAGAAGCAAGAAGTCGTGGCAGGTGAGTTTCGAACGCGTCTGTGTTGGGCGACTTCGTGAAATTTACAACTTTATGTCTAGAGCAGGGGTCTCCAAACTACGGCCCGCGGGCCAAATGCGGTCCGCGAAGCCATTTTGTCAACGATGAAAAAAATATTGTTTAGGAATAATTTGTTGATTTGGTAAAATGCAACATCCCGAAACAACCGCATTACGTAAGACGTCCGGCCCTCGCCATGTTCTGTATTAGCTTATGTGGCACTCGGACAAAAACGTTTGGAGACACCTGGTGTGGAGTATAATTAAACATTTTCAATTCATCGCTTTGTGCCACATTTCGCAGTTTTTTCAGCGTGATCAACACTGTACGGTAATGAACATTTTGGATTTGAACACTGATTCTTGTGTTGTATTTTGCTGGGTAAGCCTAACAATGTTAGGAATTTCACAAACTGCAAAAACGAGCTTACACCTCAGCTTTTAATGTAACGGAGCTGGAGCAGCGATATTAGAGAGCGCTGGAGGATAATTTTCACAGAAAAGAGCTTCAAGAACCAGAGCATCGATATTTTTATGTCTGCTCCAATGCCCTGCTGGCAACGGACACGTTTATGTTCGTCCAACTAAGACGAGTTACACAGTTGCCATGGTAGCCTGTCTCAGTTTTGCGTATCTTTTATTTCGGCTGTAATAGTGCACTTAGATATATTTGTGAAAGACGAAATCTGTTGATTTTTTTCTTGAAAAAACTTGTTTCCTTGTCACAGGCCCGTCACACAGGAATCAAAATCACTCAGCAAATCGCCATTCTCATGGGATGCGCCATCCTTCCCCACCTGAAAAACTTGGTTGAAACAATTGAAGCTGGATTGGAAGACGAACAGCAGAAAGTAGGTTTTTCTTCATCAAAATCGTTTTTTTTTCACAGCAGCTCACTGAAGCTTAGGCTTTTCATCAAGAGTTCACTAATTTTTTATTGTCCGAGCAAATAAGTGTATTCTTATGATTTTTTTTATATATTTGCCGCCTGTAACTTCGTGTCTTCACTTGCAAGGTCGTGTCTTAAATCTATCTTGTAGCAAATAAGTTTAATCTGACCATTTTCTTACATTTATGATTTTCTTATGACTTCGTGTCTTCATTTGCAAAGGTACGCACCATCACAGCTCTCGCGTTGGCCGCTCTGGCTGAAGCTGCCACGCCATATGGCATCGAATCGTTTGACAGCGTGCTCAAGCCGTTGTGGAAGGGTATCAGAACGCACAGGTAAGGTATTTTTTCCCAACTCTTCTCTGCTTTCCTCGCAACGACTTGCGATTCAACCTTTCTTGCTTACTGCATTGCAGAGGCAAAGGTCTGGCCGCGTTCTTGAAAGCGATCGGTTACCTCATCCCACTCATGGACGCTGAATACGCGAACTACTACACTCGTGAAGTCATGTTGATCCTCATTCGAGAATTCCAGTCTCCTGACGAGGAAATGAAAAAGATTGTCTTGAAGGTAAAGTCTGTTGTTTGTTTGTTTTTTTTGGCTTGTTTGGCATAAATTTGCATAGAAATTGCATAAACAGAAAAGACAATTGTTAAAATATTTCCAGAGGATTGTAACGAAGGGGACTGATCACCTTCTACAGAAAACGCTCTGCAATACGCTTTCTTTATATGAAACTGAACTGCGGGGTTTAATCTTTCCAATTAAGGGGGGTACATTGTAGTAAATGACCCTAAGAAGCACGCGCCCCCCTAACGTTGATGGTTCTGAGCAAGGTTGGTAGATACTTCATCAGCGCAACCAAAGTTTCATGCCTAAGACCAAACGTTGTTTTTCGGAAATACACTGAAGTTTTCAAGTTCGATCGATTGATTACATAACAATGATCATTATGCGTCATTAACTATATCCATTCTCTGGGTTTGGAAAGTTGAACTGGATAATTTAAACTGTCAGGAAGGGAAGGGTGCTTGTGAGAGTGTTTAGGCCAAAATTCGGCCAAATTTCCAAAAGTTCTCACGAAAGACCAAACAAATCTTTGCGGCCAGACAACTTCAAAAAATGGCCAGATTTTCTCAAAAAGATCCCAACCCGTTTCACCCTCGTTCGAACTCCGCAGCATGATCCCGAAGGAGCAGCACCCCCGTTTCAAACGCCCTCCCCCCATCTGTGCATGAAGCTGATTTAAACAACACCGCTGACGTCATCAGTCCAACGCTCTCGCTCTCTGTTGTTCAGGTGGTCAAGCAGTGCTGTGCGACAGATGGTGTCGAACCCCCCTACATCAAGGCCGAGATCCTGCCTCCGTTTTTCAAGCATTTCTGGAACCACAGGATGGCGCTAGATCGGCGAAATTACAGACAGCTGGTCGACACCACGGTTGAAATTGCGAACAAGGTTAGTGAAGCTGTAGCTCGAGTTGAACTAAATTTTTTCCTGGAGTATTTTGTCTTTACTCCAATTTCTGAAAATACTTTGTTGCCGAAGTTACGACACATGTTCTGCATCTGCTCCTCTACACTATTGTCTTTCAACCAGGCTTCCGCGAGTGGTTGCCAGGGGTTACGTCGAAACAGACCGAATTTTCCTGGGACGAAATTCACAACCACAGCTCTATGCGGTTGCAGCGATACCACAGTTTCACAGCATCCAAGGATAGACACTTGGATCATTTGCATAGGGTTCCATGAGCAACGCAGACATTTGCGGGAGGTTAAGCTGCAGCAAAAAGGTTGAAAAACACTGCTTTACACAGCCTCACAGCTTTTTTGATACAAGAGAGCGTTACTTGTGCAAAGGAGCTTTAAACTACGGCTTGTCTGTTGCGCAGATGGTTTCAGTAGAACTTCAGAGGGTTTGCTCAAGATCTATGGGGTTTCGCTTAAATATCCACAATTCAAAAATCACAATTTTCGCCGTAAAATACTTATCCCATAAGTGGTAATTTCCGCAGTTTTGTCTTGGAACGATCTGTGACTTTTCGGGAATGCGACGTCATAACCATTGTGCTGTGTTGGACTCGGACTTTTGACGTGGTGCGAAGCCTTTCTTGGGTGTTTGGACCCTGTTTTTTTTCGGTCATTGACAGATTTTTTTAAATGACCGAAAAAAATTAAGTCAATTCGGTCATCATGCCTTTTTTAGTCATTAAAAATACCTGAATGCGAAGAAATGACACGTTTTAAAGCTATTTCGGAACAATAAACGAAACGTGTCAGTGTAAAGAATAAACGAAACGTCTCAGTGTAAAAAAAGTCAGGTTCCGATTCTGTTGAGCTAGGAAACGTCATCGATGATGTAATGCATGAGCGTGCGATTCTTTTCAAGCGATCCCCCCTTTTTACGTTGCAGGTCGGTTCTGCTGAGATCGTACAGCGAATCGTCGATGACTTGAAAGACGAAAACGAACAGTACAGAAAGATGGTCATGGAGACGATTGACAAAGTGAGCGTTTTTATATTTACGTCTTGCTGGTGTTAAACTCGTGTGGCACACAAGCCTGGTCGGCCAGCTCGTGTTCAATCAGAGGTTCTCAATATTTTGCTGCATATTTGCGAAGAAACTAGTGTGTGGGTCGTTAGGCACAGTGGTTCAAAAATTGGGTGAAGGAGCAGACCTCCTGGGGGTACGCAAAGAAACTCTAAGTGGTACACAAATTTTTTTAAGTTGCTTCATGACTAAATTTTTGAAGGTCAAAAAAGGTTGTGAATCACTGCTTTAGCAGATTCCTTACTTCGCCACCGTGCATTTCGTCGCGTTACTAAAGTCACAGGCAACACTTAACGTCATGTCTAGGTTCGTTTATGCGTATGAATAAATCACACGCACGTCTTACATTGTTATGTTTTTCATTTATTGTCTTAAATCCCGCGATATAGTTCGCAGTCCTAACAAAGCAGATGCAACCTTTGTGAGTCCTGTCCGTTTCAGTCGTTTTTTTCCCTTGTGCTGAGTATTGGAGTCCTGTCCGTTTCAGTCGTTTTTTTCCCTTGTGCTGTGTATTGAGCGCTGCTACTGATAAAGATTCGAAACATGATTTCTGGTTGTGCTTTGTTCCGTGTTCGAACTTGCAACCTTCCTTTCCCGAACGCAACTTGATGAAAGTTCACTCGAGGTCATGTCTTGCAAATTCCACTGACGTGTCGCTGTAAACTAGCTGCCGATATTGTCGGTCGATGACGAACAATGCGCCCTTATCTCACATGAATAGCACACATTGTGACGTGACAGACAATCACTACTTTCGTGTTCAGATCCTGGCAAATCAGGGAGCGGCCGAGATCGACCACAGGCTCGAGGAACAGCTGATCGATGGAATCCTGTACGCTTTCCAAGAACAGACCACTGAAGATGTTGTAATGCTGAACGGCTTCGGCACTGTGGTCAACACCCTCGAGCGCAGGGTCAAGGCCTATCTGCCCCAGGTAAACATTGTCAAATACAGTGTAAGCAGCAGTTAGTTGCGCGTTCTTTTCAGTGGCTCATCGTCGTCGCGCAAGTTCAAAAAGTAACTTTTAAGAAGACAATACTTTTGTGTTCAAGCCGATTTCTGACTTTTATTTGTCGCAAGTACAAGAAATAACTTTAAGAAGAGAAGAAGTTGTTGTTTCAAAGATGTAAGGAAGGAACTCAGCCATCGTTCGAATTTCGATGCGATAATAGTTGTCCAAGCTTTGCCAAATTGAGTGTTGCATTGCATTTCGATGCGGCTTTTAAGCCCAACGTCATGTTCCTGCCATTAGCCTTCTTAAAATAGTTTTTGGTGACGGCAATTGGCGCCAGGCTGAAGCCTGGCTTTTGCTTCTTGCCGGGGCGGCTGAAGTGAGAACAGCAATGACGATCCAAAGACGCGATGCCCTTTCTTGGCAGTAGCATCATGGAAACGTGTCACAGACCACGTACATAATTTCCTGATCAGTTTTGCCACAAGTTTTCGACACTGATTATATGCTCGATTCACCTGCGTCACGCCCGCGTCGATGGCAAGGCGAACAGAAAGCGACAGAAGTCTGAGCGAGTCGAGAGCGACATTCGCACTCGTCTGTTCTAAGTATCAACGCAATGAGAACTCCAAGGATTCCCTCGTCTTGCTTTGTTACGTTTATTCCTCTCTTCGCACGCACGCATCACCGAGGGCGATTTGTTGTTTTTCGAAAACCGACGCAAAAAAGCCGTAACCATCTTGAAAAAAAAATGCATTTTTCGTTTTTTTTCCCGCCCACAGATTTGCGGTACCGTGCTCTGGCGCCTCAACAACAAGTCGGCGAAAGTGCGCCAGCAAGCGGCCGATCTCATCGCCCGCATCTCGGTGGTCATGTTGGCCTGCCAGGAGGAGAAGCTGATGGGCCATCTCGGCGTCGTACTGTACGAATACCTGGGCGAGGAGTATCCGGAGGTTCTGGGTTCGATTCTCGGCGCGCTCAAGTCGATCGTCAACGTCATAGGTAAGCGCGCGCCGCACTGGCGGCATTACCTGTTAAACCTTTGCCCGGGTGTCTCACTGGCTCTGTCTTTTCGTCACAGATACCTATGGCTGCCGGCTGTTCTTAAGTCGACTTGAAAGGCGGGCTCCGTTGCCTGTAGCAACGCGGGTTGCGTCACCAGGCTTTGCTGCCTGCTGCAGTTCGTCACGGTCGCGTGCTCGTGTATATGGCTTTGCAATGCAGTGCTTTTTGTCTTCCACAGAAAAAAAACTGACTCTTGGGTGCATTTTGAGTAAAAAAAAACAAAAAAAAACAGAAAAAACAGAAAAATAAACGAAGAGTTCGACCTTTTTGGCATCGTTTTTGACGAAAATACTTCGGTTGTCCAGATCATAATCTTACTCTTGGGTGCATTTTCAGTAAAATAAAAACAACAAAAAAAAAACAAAAAGAAACGAAGAGTTCAAACCTTTTTGCGTCCATTTTTTACGGAAAAATACTATGTTCTAAAAAAATAAGTAGCGGGACCAGAAACAGCCACTCTTCTGAAATGCAACACATAGTAGCGTTCTCCACACGTCGAAGGTAACAATGTTGCGAGATATGGTTTTGTTCTGAATTGTCAAGGCGCAAACAGTGTTGACGTTAAACGACGATCCGATATCGTTTGAGATACTCTTCTTTTTCTTTTTTAATGTACAGCACAAGCGGTTCTGCATGGCTGCACAAGTCCACGTCACCAGTTCTCCCCGGATGATTTCCGAGCGGTAGAGGTCGCCGTTGTTTAGTTCCGGAAGCTTTTGAGCAAATGGCGTTTTAAACGCAAGAGGCTTCACAATGAAATAAGACTTGGTGGATTTGTGCAAATATTAATAACAGTTCCGTCCAATACAGAAAACACACAGCTCAAAAATTTTGCACACGCAATCGGAAGGTAGTTCAAGCGTATATCAGAGAATGGCAGCTTCGTTTACGTTCGCCTGTAGCTGATTTGCAATTGTGTTTGTTGTTTATTTTTAAACACAGTCTCTTGTGTTTTGTTGCCGCGTACAACGTCATCTTTTTATCTCTCGATGAAAATAGATACATTTGAAGAAATGCTGAACTTCTCCACACTGGGCTCACCCGTGTAGTAAGTATGCAGTGTGAGTATTGTGCTTTTTTGTCCAAGGCAGAGACGGTCGGAGTGCCTCTTTTTACTCGTTTTTTCACCCCTGGTAAATGTTTGCAAACGTGTCTTTTCCCGCTGCTGCGATCCAGTGTTTCTTTTCAACTGAAATAGAAAAAAGGCTGCCCCTTGAATTTGCGCAGAATAAAACAAAAAACAATGTAAATATTCAATTTTGCAGCATATGCAGATTTGGAAACCCCGTTTTCGCCCAACCACGTCTCAAGCAAAATTCCACACGACGGCGTGCTTCAATTAACCCATCCTCTGATCGTCTCTGCTCGCAGAACAGCGTTTATTGCGTCATGTCGCGTGACGTCGTTGCGCGTTCTCTTCCGCCCGGCTGTTATTTCCTGTACGCTGCATTGCAGGAATGCACAAAATGACCCCTCCGATAAAGGATCTCCTCCCCAGACTGACCCCCATCCTGAAGAACAGACACGAGAAGGTGCAAGAGAACTGCATCGACTTGGTGGGGAGGATCGCAGACAGAGGGGCAGAATACGTGAGCGCCAGGGAGTGGATGAGGATCTGTTTCGAGCTGCTCGAACTTCTGAAGGTGGGGGCTGGTTCGGTGACCTCATCCTCTGTGTGACGTAAGAGAGAGAGCGTGTGCTTGGGTTAGTGTCCGAGTCTTAACGTGATGTTGAAGTTTTAGCACTTCAAGACCCGCGAAAGCGACGATCGTGCCAGTCGCATTTTTGGCCATAACTCGCCAGCCGCTAGAGCTAGAGTGTTGTTCAAACCCTCTATATCATTCGTATCGTTTGCTTCGGCCGTGATGTTCATTATAAGGCTATTCAGCACTTCCGCTTTTCGTGTACCAAACCCTCTAACGATCCGGAAGTCTTTTTGTTCCTATTTTTTAAAAATGGAAAGTTGTGGATTTTGGGTTTTTGTCGATGACGTCATAATGGGATTAGGTTTTTGCATGTTTGGATGGCGTCATCGGCTTCTGGGCGCCAACCCAACAAGCCGATTTTGTGGCTCAAGTTTTTTTTGGAAACTAGGCTATAATCCGAGTCTGTAGAGCCCTTGATCGGCTTGCTAGCATTTCTGGATACAAAATTATGGCTCAGGGTAAAAAATATTTTTGGTTTCCTTTTACGCGGCCCTTGAAAAAACTCCCCGGCACTACCAGTGTCGCCCTTGCCGTGTGAAAAACCTTTTGCAAATGGAGTTTTTGCAGGGAATTGAATCTGGACGCAACAGCGTCGAACGGTTTGTTTTTGCTCATTTTGCTATTTTGCCGCTGAGCAGGTTAACCGGTAGCGTTCCTTGCGTCACTTCCGGCCATTGCGTAATGTGGTATGTTTCCGCTTGACTGCGCTCAACTCATTGCAGATGTGTTGTTTTGAGGTACTGTTCCCCAAGGCGTGTTGTGTTTGTACGTAAGCCTTATGGTGGATTGCAAGTTGAAGACAACCTTTCATTTATGACGTCATAAAAGGCTTTCGTTTTTGTAAAGGTTGGCACTTCAAGTCTAACTGTGATGCGATAAATGCAATACGTTAATAGTAATACATACCGGTCTTTTCCTGCGTAACATGTAACCTCAGGAAATAGTTCTTTAGCAAACAAGTAATTGCCTGACTGGCAAGTCAACGCGAATAAGTTAACTGGGCAACAAGTACGTGAAATCTCATCCAAAGTGTGTACATTTCTACAGGATGTTCTACAAAGCACATTTCCTACATGAGATTTAGCCCCGCCCTGTAACGATCTGTGTACAAGAGCGAGGTTGTGAATAAGCGAAAAGTCGTCGCCACGGAGTGACGAATTCTTGCATCCTTGCTTGACACGCATCTAGAATTTGTTTTTCGTGGGCGTTGTTAATTTAAAAGAAAACTCGTTTTACTGTATTAGAGTAGCAGATAGTGCAAGCAACATATTGACCTGCTAACATGTAACTTCGCACTGATTGCTGGCATTTGGAAAACTATTAACACGGTGTCTAAAGATTGACGACAGCGCGGTTATTAGATCAATCACTAACATGTAGACACCCAACAAATATTTTCCTTGCGTAATAAATTTCATTAATCTCCTGACGCAAGACATACGGCATTTTCTTCAGCAAATGCTGTAGCCCTAATTAATGAGAATCATGTGCTGCCTGCATAGGATGGTACCCGTTGCTTGAGCATACACAAAGCCAAAGGTGCAAAGAAGTTGCATGTATACGTCAAAAAAACACGGGTTATTTGGAATGTCAACAAGACATTTGAAGTTTACTAAATTTGTTAGTGCAGTATGATATTTTAAACAGCACTACCAGTATACCCTGTTTTCATTTGACATTTGTACGGGCGTCGCCATATTAAATTATTCATCAGCAGGGCATAATTGTTATTGATGAAACTGAAAATATTTAATTTCTTCGTTAATCAGGCTTCCGAATCCAACATCAAAGTCATATTGAAAAATCCGCTTATTTTTTCTCGCAATCATAAGACATAAAAGTTCGTTCCACCGGCGATGCACTTCGCTGCGGTTCAAAATCATTTTCCTTTATGTTGCAACATTTGCTGACTATAACGTCATAGAGACAAAGTAACATTCAAACTACGATACAGCAGAGGTTATCCGTTAACTTGCCCGGCTGCAGGACAAGCAGAATAAACTACCGAAGCCAAAGAAACCAATACTAGAATTGATTTCGTGCTACTGATTTACTTGGCTTGATTTATTACTGGACGACACTTGACTAGCAGCTGATTAATCCCCGCGAGTTCGTACGATATTCCGGGAAGGTCTTTCCAGACTTTCAAACCGTGCTGAATGGTTGACGTATGTGAAGGCGATTTATTTTCTTTTAAAATGCCCGCAGCTGACGGGTCCACTTTAAAAAATCTTCATCGTAAGACCTCGATCGCAGTGCAGCCCAAGAAAACTTGTGATTGGATCCCTGTGATAAATCAAACCAGAAACACTGCACTTAACTCGATTGCATTGCATGGTACAGCAAAGAGAAGCTGACCGAAGGGTGTGGGAGGGTGTGGCAAGTGATTCGCTGCACGGAGGCATTCGTTCGAACCTTTATATATGGTTTTTAATTATCAGGGAAGATAAACTATGTGCAGTGTTATTACCTCAGTCAGAGGAGGTATTTTAGTACAGAGGATTACACACGAAGCTGTGTTATTTTGATGTAATTAAAGTCTTGTCCTAGTGTTGGCCAATGCCTGTTTTATCTTGAGGCATTAATACTGTTTTTCAAAGTTGGCTCGCGCACTTGCGTCAGGTCGGCAACCAGGCCATTGCCCCCTCCAGAATTTGCAAAAACATGCTTACTTGATAGGTACAGTACAAGAACAAGTTGAATCATTTTGCTCCTCCCCTCCCGAAAATACCAGCTACTTGCGGCAGCCCAGGACTGCGTTAAAAGTAACACCTGGCTACTGTTTCTATCAATTCCAGGCCCACAAGAAGTCAATCAGACGTGCAACTGTGAACACCTTCGGCTACATCGCCAAAGCTATTGGACCACACGATGTGCTGGCCACGCTCCTCAACAACCTGAAGGTCCAGGAACGCCAGAACCGCGTGTGCACCACCGTTGCAATCGCTATCGTAGCGGAGACGTGCTCACCCTTCACAGTGCTCCCAGCTCTGATGAATGAATACCGCGTGCCTGAACTGAATGTGCAAAACGGTGTGTTGAAGGTGAGTCGTTGGTGCGGGTTGTCAGTGCAAGTGTTTAATCGGTTGCAAAACTTGCTGGTTTGGTGTGATGCGTGATTTCTTCAATATTTTCTCGCGATAAAGGCTCAGGCGTGATGTATGAGAAGGAAAGGTGCACCGCAAGATATCGTGCGTGATGGCTTACACGACCTTGCGTGCCGAACCCAAGTCCAGCTTGCCTGACGATTGCGCTTTGTTGACGTAGTGCTGACTTGCAATGGCGTAGCCAGTCCAAAATTGGGGAGGGGGCAAAATTTTCCATTTTAGGCCAGCACCAGTATTTTGTTTGGGATACCGCCTCTCAAAACACGCACTGACTAAATATTCTAAAATTTTTTTGGGGTCATTGCCCCCTGGCTACTCTATGCTGACTTAAAGTGTTTCGGACGTTTTCTTTGGATTTAGTGTTTTAGGCCTCACTTAGAGGGTTCCTACAGAATCTAGAAAAATGCGGTAAAAACTTTGCTTATTTTCAAACCTGGAAAAGTTTTGAAAAAACTTTTATTTGTGTGTTAGTATGAAAATATTTAATAATTTTCCAGACTTGATCTTTTGACATGCATTCTGATAATGCTTCAAGCTGATATTTTTGAACAGATTAATAATTTCACTTTCACCGTGTTAATTATTATAGTGCTTGTGTTTGACCTGGGTGTGTCATTCGGAAAAGTTTAAGTCTGGAAAAAGTCTGAAAATTTATGTTCAAAACTGCGTGGGAATCCTGAATTGGCCTTTGCGTCGAACACCGGCTGATTTGTCTTTTTTTTTCAATTTCGATACTGTTGTATTGAGAGTTTTGTTTGGATGTTTTTTTTTTTCAGGCCATGTCTTTTCTCTTCGAATACATTGGCGAGATGGGCAAAGATTACATCTACGCGGTGGTACCCCTGTTCGAGGATGCGCTGATGGAGCGCGACCTGGTCCACCGACAGATCTCCTCGGCCGCCATTGGCCACATGGCCCTGGGGGTGTTTGGGTTCGGTTGCGAGGACGCTCTGAACCATCTGATCAACTATGTCTGGCCGAACATCTTCGAAACATCGCCTCACGTGATCCAGGTCAGACGACTGTTGCTTAGCGACGGCGTCACGCGCAGATGACTGTTGCCTGGCGACGTGGTCACGTAGATGACTGTTGCTTAGAGATGGCACGGGCCAGCACTTTTGCAGCCCGGCCCGCCCGGAGCTAACATGAAACTGCCCGGACCGGCCCGTTCTGCCAAACTACAACATATTTTCTGGCCCGGACCGGCCCGTGGCCCGTAATATAAAGTAGGCAATATCTTTTTTGCCTCCAAGATGGCGGCAAAATAGACACATGACATAGGTTTGCCAGTGGACCTTCATTAATCAATTTTGAAAACTTATTTGCCAGATGCCTGTAACATGACATAAACCAGGCTGCACTACACTTGCTGGTAGCCTAACGTACTAAGCCTAAACCAGGGGTCACCAACATGGTGCCCGCCGGAACCAGATCGCTAGTATGGACCATGTGGGTTGCCCATGGCCTGTTCTGACAATAGCATAAACATGATCAGTTTCTTTACAATGATGAATATCTTTAATTTTTATTTTTAATGATAACATCATATGAAGATAATTCATGCAAATTTTTATTTTCAGAAGTGTGTGTATCAAACTGGTAGACCTTCGCATGAATCTGTACCAAGAAGCAGGTCTGAGTTTGAGGCAGGAGTTTGGTGACTCCTGCCTTAAACCCTAACCTAAGATAATATCAAACCAAGGTTTCACAACCTGGGATGCATGTACCCCTAGGGGTAGCTTTTTTTATCTAAAAGGGCACATTTGAGGTTAGCAACTGAAGAGAAAAATTATGTTTGCATGTTATTCATTTCGAAATACTCGAATTTATACATAGGTCAACATCAGTGAGTATTATTTTCAAAATCAGTTGATGCTTACTGGTACAGCAAATATATTTTTTTATTTTCCTCAGACTTTTTGTCATAAGAAATTTTAGGGGAACATGCCCATATAACGAAATCCTGAAGGGGTACATGGCCGTAGAAAGCTTGGGAATACTTGTCCTAAACCTAAACCTCGGCGACAGACTATAAATGAAAATGTTGGTTGCTTTGATTGATTCCTAACATGGTTCACTGATTTGCGTGGAAACAAGTGAAACGGAACG
>Ga0210059_1003768_pt1 | contig 24389 bp, 23 predicted proteins | sample Ectturendosymbi2_FD_188042 | JGI IMG/M metagenome (GOLD analysis project Ga0210059, IMG submission 188042) | Ecteinascidia turbinata endosymbiont from Florida, USA - Sample 2 (SPAdes) (version 2) | ecosystem: Host-associated > Tunicates > Ascidians > Unclassified | place: Key West, Florida...
CCCCCCCTTACATTTGCAATTACAAATTTCCATCTATTTTGTGCCTGCCTACACAAAAATTTCATCTGTTTTATAGATTTGATTTGTGCACGTTGTGGCAAGACCAACATTCTATTCGTAAAACGTCGAAAATACTGCACACATTGCTAAGCAAAAATTAAGCAGCAAAGTGTTTTCTACTTTGTTGAAGACCCAAACGAATGAATTACGATGTGCGAATGCTGGCAATGACTGATTGCGGTTATAGTCATGTGCATGGATTTACCGTAGTGGTCGCTTTGCAATACTGAAGCAAAAACAAATCACAGGAACTTTTTGCAGTGTAGTCTGTCTGCAAGAACGATTTCACAATACCACACAGAAAACATGTATGGCGTGCAAATGCAACACAGGACGGTAAATATCTCCTTTTGAGAAACGTTTAATGATGGTTTCCGCATAGGCTAAGATGAAATCAATTTTTCTGAAAACTGTTTCCTTCGAGATCGGCGCGTGACTCACGGGAGGCTTCACTTTTTTGTTGAGATCTGTGCGCAGTAAACACCGAACCGTAGACCACGAAAATGAAACAATCACAGTGGACTTTTGAGGTTCACAACTACTTATGTTTTTCACAGAGGCTACGGCGTTTCAACAAACTGTTGCAACTATCGAATGGTTACAAGTCGGCGACACTCAACGAAAACACTCACTGGTCTGCAAAATTAAAAAAAAAACATCCTACTACAGAAAACAAACGAATCACTGAAATTGTTGGGTCACATGAAATAATTTTTGAATTGAAGTCAAGCAAAATATAACACATACAATTCAACAATCGATTAGCTGACTTCTCGTAATTTCAAGAACCGCTTTGTGCCGGTTGGATACCACCACTGGTTCCAGCTATCCGTATCTGTTGAAAACGAAAGTAGCAACGTCTTAAGCCAAGCTTCCCCCCACCTAAATGTTTACTTAACTTCGTGCATTTTCCCATGGAGAGGAAAAATGTTCAGTTATGGTGTAAACTGGCATTCCACTACCAGTGCAACTTTTTTCTGGAATTATCATTTCTCTTATATCCAGATTATCTTCATCTTGTCACTCTGAACTTTTCACATTCTCCGCATTTGCGATGATTACCAAAGACGTATTCTAGTTTCACGAAAAGACAAAGACACCACATTCATAACAGACTCTGTTCGTACCTAGGGCCGGACAGGGCAAAGTGTGTTAGACAAAATGCTTTGGACTTTTAGCGTCCACACTGCAATATACATTAAGAAGGGGTCCGTTATCAACGTGGTCTGTTACGAACGGGTCTGCTAAGTGTCGTGGCAGACGGGATGACCGGAGTGTCTTTTTGCCGCCTCCCGGCCTTACTGTGTCTGTATTGACAAGTGTACTTGCGTTAAGGCCAAAAAATTAAGTTGTTGTTGTTACAATAAAAGTGTATTTTTATTGGCTTTTTCCCTTTTCTTGCCTTGTTCAAGACTTTAAGGGAACGTGTTCAGCATTTCGAGTCTGATTCTGGTTTGTTGGAGGAATCAACAACCAGGAGTTCAATGACCATCAAAACACTGCAAAGAGAAAACCGAGAGAACAGCGAAAAAGTTCTTGATTTGGAAGCCAGACTCAGGTGAATTATTTTGTTCTGACTGTTTGGAACTGTGCCTGTCGCATTAAATACTCCTGAACCTAAACCAATGCTTTGCTTGGTTCAGAGAGCAAGCCGTGGCAAATGAGGAAACGCAACAAAATGCTGAAACCAACAGAAGGAAACTAAAAGATCTTATTTCTCATCTCTGTGATTCCTTAAACTGTGCTGCTGATCTTGAAAACGCTGATGATGCTTCTGACATGGTGATAGAAAAAGTATGGGGAAGATTGCTTGCTATTTTACTTCGTTAATATGGTTTTCTTTTTGTAAACATGTTTCACAAATTTTTTCAGCAAATGCATGATAAAAATCCATTAATACGGTCTGCTTGCTTCATCATGACTGAAATTCATCAACAGAATTTTTATTTAACGTTGAAGGTCAGATCTCTTTCGCAAGAACACATCCTGCTCGAGAGCAGAATAAAAACTCTGGAGGATGCGCTTGGAGCTCATGACCTTGAAACAAAGGCAAGCAGAGAAACTATCATGAGGCTCGTGTCTGAAGTCGGCAGGGAACAGAAAAGCGTTTCTGAGACGAACCTAATTATGGACAAGTTAAGGAAGGTAAGTTTTTTATCTTAATAATTTACAAAACTTACAAAATATTAGAAAAACATCTAATTAATCGCATTGTTTTATTGTTCTTTTTTATTCTTTTTTTTGACGGGTGAAATATTTTTTTGATGTTACAACATGACCCCACGTTGTTCTCGCCACACATCTGGGAGGCGAGTTCTACCCTCGGAGACTTGGGAGCCACGCGTAAATGACAATCTCGCCATAAGCTGGTGATTGGAAACTGGAACATCACTTCGTCCACAGGGAAAGAACACGAACTGGTCGAGGAAGCCAAACGATATTCCCCGGATGGTTGTTGGCACCTCTTCGACTAAGTGTCGTGGCTCTGACACTGTGGAGATGTGAGATGGGTGGAAACTTCTACTCCGGCGTTGAGCCAGCAAAGCTTGCCCAGGCTGGAGTGGATACACTTGTAAGTCCTCAGCTGGAAAACTGTATTGATGAATGGATCCCACTACGAGGAAGGGTGTGTAGCTGTATCTTGAGGTTGTTGGGCATTTCCCTGTGCTTGATACAAGCATACGGCCCAAACTCAAGTGTACTGTACCTGGGATTCATGGAAGAAACTAGTGATGTCTGCGGAGGATTAAAACGAACGAATCCGCGATACTTTTGGGAGACTTCACTGCTCACGTTGGGAATGATGCCGGTGTATGGAAGTATGTGATTGGCCGACATGGTGATGGTCGCGTTAATGATAACGGAAGGCTCCTGCTGTAACTGTGCAGTAACAACGCACTGTGCATCATGAACACTTTCTTCCAGCGCAGATATGTGCACAAGTACAGGTGGTGTGGAGATTCCTTTGGTCAGTGGTCACTCATTGACAGCTGCATAGTTTCAACTGACTTGTTCCATTCAGTGTTGGACGTTCGTGTCAAAAGGTGTAGAACCAGAACTGTGGACCGATCACCACGTGGTGGCGGCAACTTGTATCTGGAAAAACTGGCGGAGCCTACACAAACGTGCAGGACCAGGAGATCCTGCCGAATAAAGTGGGAGGTCCTGGCGGACAAAGGTGTTGTGAGAAAGATATTTGCATCCTGCGTGTCGTCATTGTTCCGAGAGCTTCCGGAATCCACAGCGGTCGCGTAGGTGGAATGACGGTTGTTCACTTTCAAAGCAGCTGTAGCTTCATCTGCTGCTCGGGTGTGTGGGGGTCAACTACTCGATGTGGCGAATAATGGCAAAAAGTAACCCCTTGGTGGAAGCAAGAGGTGAAAAATGGTATTCGAGCAAAGAAAGTAGCCTACAAGGCATGGCTTCATAATGAAGCCGACTCTTCTTTGCATTCGCGGTAAGCTGAGGTGTAAAAGTCCACAGCACTAAATGGTGAAAAAGTCCAAAATGTAATCCTGGGAGAAATTCGGATGTAACTGGATTTGAATTACTTGCAAGCAAACAACGTGTTCTGGCAAACTATCCTGGGTTTGATACGATGAACGACATCATACTGCTAGATCCATCAAAGACCAAAATGGTGTCTTACTCAGAAATGACAATGACATCCTTGGTACATGGAGAGAGTACTTCAAAGATCAGGCTGTGGTGAAATCCGACCTGAAATGCTCAAAGCCTTGAATCGATGAGTTATTTGGCTGACTCGTGCGTGTCAAGTGGCTTGGTGTTCTGGGAGAGCACCGAAATATTGGCAAACTGGGGTGATCATTCCCATACTTAAGAATGGAGATAGGAGAGAATAAACCAACTACTGGGGCATTTATCTCTATAGCCTTCCACCAAAAGTGTATGACATGTGCCTCGGGGGTTTTCAACATGCGATCGATCGACGTTCTGCTTGGTGTGGACGGGCTGGAACGAAAATTGTCACTGAAACGACGAAAATATTATGTCTTTCTGAAATATTATGCGAAAATATTATGTCTGTGTGAAATTCGTAAAGCCCTGTATATCGAACCACTTCTCCTCCGAATCGAGAAATCCCAGCTACGTTGGTTCGGGCATGTATGCAGAATGCCGCAGGAAAGATTGGCGAGGCAAGTCCTGCTGGCTATACCCACGGGAAAGCGGCCCAGAGGTCGTCCAAAGACCAGGTGGTGTCATCACATCTCCGATCTTGCTTGGTCCTGTCGTGATGCGGAACCAGCAGAACTACCAGAGATTGCTGTTGATCGTGAGGTATCTCGAGTCCTGCTGGGGCTGCTGTCCCCGCGACCATTACCAGAGAAAAGCGGGCACGAAAATGAATGAATGAAAACGTTTTATAACGTAGACCAGTGGTTCTTAACTTTTTTTCCACCACGCATCCCTCAAGTACTTGTTCTTTGTTTCAAGCTCCCCCTGACTTTAAATAATCTGTAAAACAAATGTATTAGTTTAGATGGTAAATTAAATGATCAAACCTTCCATGTTGTAGGGCGCGTAAGGGCTAGCTCCCCCTGAAAATTTGTTGATGCCCCCCCTGGGGGACGAGTCTCCCGGTTAAGAACCCCTGACGTAGAAGATCAAATTCGATGTAAATGTTTACTTCGCTTTTTAACGTTTTTGTTCTTCGATCAGTTTTTGCGCCAAATTTAAGTATCTAGATTAGAATCTGTCAATCTATCAGACTATGTCGTACTCTGACGCTGATAGTTTTACTGATAATTTCAGAAGTGAAAATCTTGACCTAGCTCCTGCATTTTTTACTCTATTAAACGATGATTTCCCAAATAGGTCGTGATAGCTTTGATTCATGACATCAACATACTTGTGTTGAGTTTGAAGCCTTGAAACTCGATTAATGAACGAGAATGTGGCTTTGTGAATTTATCTTCTTTATTTATGATCTCTCTGTGCAGGACTGTGAGGATGCTGTTTTAAAAAAAGAAAGTGTTGAAAGAGAAAATGAAATATTGAAAGAACGAATAAGCGCGTTGGACAAAGCCTTGCAATCGTCACAGGAAGAAATGACGAATTTTAGAACCAAGGTATTTTTTATTTTATCATTTCAGTCTTATACATATTCAGGGACATAGCGAACATTTAGCCAAGCGGAGGTGACTTTCTACAGTCATTAATTTCAGAGGAATTGCTTATTGTTGGAATTGCTAACCGTGTTCATCTATTCACTGGACTGTTTTCACCACCATGTAAGCTGAGCTCTCTTCCAAATAATTCCTGTCCCTGTTCGCAGAATTTAAATGTGAACAACAAATTTTGTGGAAAGGGTCTTCTACCCTGAAGCCCCCTAACGTGTATAAACTTAACATATTTTACCCCATAATTTTATCCACCGTACGTTGAAAATGTAAGCTTTTCTTACAAAAAATAAATATTTTTATTGCTTTTGGTGAAAATATCCACATTGACCATCCACTAAACGTGAATATATAATTTTACTGGAAGTGTGGAAGTTTAAAGTGAGTCGAACTCAACTCGCGGCAATCCGGAACTCGGGCTAACTCGCCATTATTTTCTGACTACATTTCTGGTATCTTTCCTCAAATGCTTTTGACACAGAATGTTTGAAGATGGTGATAAACCACAGCAGTTGGTGAATCAACTCGGCTCATGTGGCTCGAGTTTGAAAGCAGTTGTGTCTGAATCGACTCATGTAACTCGACGTTAAACTCTAATAAACGATACTGAAACTTCGACTCGACCCCCGCCTGTCGCCACGGTTCATTGACTTTCTCTTCTGTGTTACTGAATTAACCGACACGAAAGTTGGAATCAATAGCTTGAGATGTTTCAAATCGTATTTGCTGGAACTGCCTGTGACTGCAAAGTCCAAAATCGTTTTCTGCACTTGTGAGAAAGCTCAGCTCAACGTGCTCTTATGTGCGATCAGAGCTGTGATGGTGAATTGGATGAAAACGATGCGATTTCATTTCAATTTAAAGAGAAAGTTTACGTGATTCTTTGGTCCACTGGATCTTAAACATAAGGCTTGGGCAGAATAAACGGCTCACAAATTTTCTAGCATGTACCATATAAAAAAGTATGAATATTTATGTTATTTAACATGTGTTGAGGTAATACTCATAAGTTATTTTGCAAAAGCCACTAATTCACACTTTATTTGTTTCGATCGATGGTAGTTGGCTTGGTTCTTATGCTTTCATAAATTAAACCTGTAACACCACGTTTCAGATGCTTTCGTGAAAACAAAAGCTGGTAAAACTCAAAACCACTCACCCGTGACACTTCATGGCTAACCCGACGCTGATGTTTAACGAAACGTGTCGTTGATACTGTTGGAAACTGACCTTTGACCCCATCCCTGCTTGCGCTTTCAACAAATATGCTTTGCTTAAACGGGAACCCCATGTCAAGCAAGAGATTTTTTTGTTAAGGTTACATTGTTAGTTTGCTTATGCTTTGTTTCCTGTCATTCGCGTAAAAATGTTTACGAAGTTGATCAAAGATTAACTAGACCAGGTCCCTTGCTGCTTGTTTCAGCCAGAGGAGGTTCTGACAAAGTTTTTAGCTTTAACGGATGGCACTGAATGAAAATAATGCTGCGATTTGCAAATCGATTCCTACTTACCTCCCCCCCATTAACATTTCTTACCTTTCAACGCAGACAACGGTGATGTCTGGTGACGTCAAGCATGCTGAATATGAAAAAGATATTTTGAAATCAGAATTCCGGACTTTCAAGGAGTCCTTGGCAAAGGTGAGGTTAATATCTGCGGATAAGAGCTGATTGTCTTGGCGAAAGCTACAGGCTGGATCTGATCAGAACTGACTGATCCCTGAAATGCCACCTTTTTGGTAAATTTTGCAATATTTGTCAAATGGTCTTTCGTTGTTATACGTCAGCAAATCTTATTCTTTCCTGTTGCCAGGGCGATGCAAGTTCCATCGCGAATTGCGTTGAATTTTGCAAACATCTTATTTATTTGCTTCACTTTATATTCATCAGAGGTTTTTTAAGATGTTTTAGGGACCCGATTCGGGTTCCTAGAATCAGAGAAAATCGGGTCCCTACAGATCCATAGCGGATACCTAACAGTTTCCTTACAAAAAAAACTGTATTCATTATCAAATTTTGGAGAAGTTGCTGACGATAGCGTCTTGCTATGCATGAGATCATTTTTGTTTATATAGAAAATCTTTTTGATTTTAATGGATGGTATGGGAAGATCCGTACAAAGATAAGACTGCAACGTTGACATTTGTTCATGTATTATCAAAGAAAGTTGCCTTGTCTTTTCGTAATTATTTCGCTTCTTCTGGCCTGGAAAACACCACTAAAACATCGTTCAACTTACTTTTTCAACCGGATTGTTTCGCAGTATTGCTGTCAACATTAGCTCTGCTGTCAGGTGGGGAGGACATGTGCACCGGGCGTGGTGCTCCTGTGCAAAAGGTTTTCTTAAATCACCAGTGTGCGATGACGCTAAACTGCAAACTGTGTCTTCGAGTTGCGACCTCTGAGTCGCCTCGATGCTTGAAACAACAGCAAACTTGCATTCCTCACCAGCAGCACCTCCCATTAGTGGGCGGGGCTTGTGTGGCAGCACTGGATATCATTGGTCAATTTCACGATTTGCTTCTAATGCGATGGCGTACCAACAGGAAAATGGAAGGATACTGATAATTTTCATAACATTTGGACAATACATTTCTTTTATATTGAGATGTAAAAAGTGTCAAACTGTTTTTTTTTTTTCGAAAATAATTTCTGATGAGATATTGTACTTCAACATTTTCGCACCTGAGTTTGAACGTACTTGTGGTAATCGCATCATACAAGAGTAAACATTTCAGATGAGCTCGAAATATTTTTCAAATGTAGCCGGTGGCTGTGATTTATTGTATCTACACACGGACGTAGCCATTTGAAGACTGTAAAGATCATACGGTTTTAGAAAATTTTGTCTTTTATAAAAGGTCGTAACTTCACAGATCTCGGTTCAAAATTGTTCAACAATCTCATCGCGCGATTTAAATCTATTGTTATTGGCTGCTGATGTCGTGAAGCTCCCCAGGCGGTGATTCCGTATTGCACGCTAAGATAGAAATTGCACACTATGATAGAAAATTGCACACTACGATAAAAAATTGCACACTACGATAGAAAATTGCACACTACGATAGAAAATTGCATACTACGATAGAAAATTGCACACTACAATAGAAAATTGCACACTAAACTAAGATAGAAGCTGCAAACTAAGATTGAAATTACACAGTAAGATTGAAATTGCACACGATGATAGAAATTGCACACTATGATAGAAAATTGCACACTATGATACAAAATTGCACACTATGATAGAAATTCCACACTATGATAGAAATTGCAAACTACGATAGAAAATTGCACACTAAACTAAGATAGAAACTGCAAACAAAGATTGAAATTACACAGTATGATAGAAATTGCACACTATGATAGAAATTGCACACTATGATAGAAATTGCATACTATGATGGAAATTGCACGCTACGATAGAAAATTGCACACTTAACTCTGATAGAAACGGCAAACAAAGATTGAAATTACACAGTAAGAGAAATTGCACACTATGATAGAAATTGCACACTATGATAAAAATTGTACACTACGATAGAAAATCGCACACTACAATAGAATTTGCATACTATGATAGAAATTGCACACTACGATAGAAAATTGCACACTAAACCAGGATAGAATAAGGTTGAAATTGCACATTAAGATAGAAATTGCACACTATAATAGAAATTGCACACTGTGATAGAAAATTGCACACTTCGATAGAAAATTGCACACTATGATAGAAAATTGCGCACTACGATAGAAAATTGCACACTATGATAGAAAATTGCACACTAAACTAAGATAGAAATTGCACACTATGATAGAAATTGCACACTACGATAGAAATTGCACACTACGATAGAAATTGCACACTATGATACAAAATTGCACACTACGATACAAAATTGCACACTACGATACAAAATTGCACACTACGATAGAAAATTGCACACTACGATAGAAAATTGCACACTACGATAGAAATTGCACACTATGATAGAAATTGCACACTACGATAGAAAATTGTACACTATGATAGAAATTGCACACTGATAGAAATTGCACACTATGATAGAAATTGCACACTAAACTAAGATAGAAATTGCAAACTAAACTAAGATAGAAATTGCAAACTAAGATTGAAATTATACAGTAAGATTGAAATTGCACAATATGATTGAAATTACACAGTAAGTTTGAAATTGCACACTATGATTGACATTGCACACTAAAATTAAAATTGCATACTATGATAGAAACCTCAACAGTATCACTGCATGAATCAACTTGAAGTTCTGACTTGAGGTGAACAAACGACGGGCTGCGCAGTCGGCTTACTGCGCAGCATTGGAACACTCATCCACAAGAAGTCACCCATAATATTAATGGCTGCAGTCGACAATGCATTCATTTCCTTACTGCAGACTGATGTATGCTGCATTCTTCTCCACAGATGCTCAGTGATCCGAGTTACTTTGAAATCGATGCTCGAGAAGATACCATCAAAAGTCGCATCCAGTCCTTGGTGTCGAGTGAACGGGAAAAGAACGCTGTGAGTTTTTGTTGAGATGTTTTTAGTTGACGTTGTTCGGCACCTTGATAAATATATTGCTGCTTGTTGCTGATTTGTCAAACCAGTTGGGCGGGACCCTTGCTTCTTGTTCCGCCTTGAAGCTGAGCTATGAAGATCACACTCATGTGTTTCACTACATTCAAGTGGACACTTTTTTCTTATCTTCTTGATCTGTATATCACGTTGGTTGATTTTTTAAATCGGTCTTCAAAAACAATTAAGATTTTTTATAAAAAGCGGCCATTTTTTCCATCATTTAAACCAACCTCTCTCCTTCATATGCAGCCTTGCCACCAATATTTGATGGAATTGCAACACAAGTTTGAGTTTTGCTGCCTGTTATGCCACAACATCGCTGCATGTTGGTGGTTTCTTTTAAATTGAAGTAAAGAATGCTGCTGACTCAACACTGGTTTGACTGACCACACAATTACTTGAAAAAGGTTTTCATTGTAGTGTTGGACAAAGCTTTGCACTCACCAACTATGAATCTCCCTCTGGTGCATTATTATTTTTTCTTTCGTTTCACCCCTTGGTCAAGTTTGCTGTTTTTCACGTGTTTTATGAGAACCCATCCGCTGCGGCATTTAAGCTGAATGTTTTGTGTAAAAAGTGAATATATATATCTAGTAAAACACCAACGTATCTAGTAAAACACCAACGTATCTAGTAAAACACCAACGGTCAATTCCTGCCTTAATTTCAGTAAAAACAATTGGCTGTCAGCCTCATGCTAAATATTCTGCAAAACATTTGAAATCTAGATTAAAACAATTTGCATGCCAATGTGCGCTGAGGAACACCCCCATCCCATTTATTTATTTTTTTTTGTGCTAGCCGTTAACCCTAAAACCTGATGCTAGAATGTCTTCATTACTCTCCCACTGCCGGATTCCTGTATGACGATGAGTGAATGAAGTTATAATTAGGCTGCTGTTTCAGTGTTTGGCACCTCTCTGTGTTAATTGTGTTTATCACCTAACACCAGTGGTGTAGTGGGGCGGGAACGCGTGGGAACGGCGTTCCCACACCTTTTTCTCGCTTGGCTTCAGAATGAGTTTGAAGCTCTTTCAAGATGGCTAATTTTTTGAATGCGTTCCCACACCTTTTCCAGCACTACACCCCTGACCAAGACCTACCCTGTAATGCGCCATGACTAACCATGATGACGTCACGACTAACCATTTTTGCTTCTGTGTTATTCGATTACTCCATAGTGATATGAACCATGAGTCTGCGACAAATATTTAAATAAATAAGTAAATAAAAGTAAACCAACGTGTATGTTTGAGGCTGAATTCAAATGGCATTTTGCAACTCGTCATCGCGGTTGATTGTGACGCAGCAGCGTTTTGTGTCGTAATAACACTTTTTTGAGTCGTGGAATAACTGCATTTTGTAGCGAATTGACTCCCTGGAAAGCTCCCTGACCTCCGTCAATAAGCAGCTTGAGCAACAGTGCGAGTTATACCACGACACTATACGTCGTGCGAAGAAAGCTGAAGTGTCGACATACCAACAAGAAAATAGACTTCGTGATCTTGAAAATGAGGTTATATCCGGAAGCATTGTGCAGGACGCCATGAGAACAGATAAGACTAAGGTGGGTCGCCAAACACCTGAACATCTCACTGTGCAGCGCTGAAATAACTGTGCCGTTCCGTTTGCAAACTGGGCAATTCTCAAGAGGAGTGTTGCAATAGAGTTAGGAGGTCAAGTCTCCTCTCAACATCAGGTTTTTGTCGTTTGTTTTTTTAATCTGTTGACCACAGTGACCAGTATTTCGCAGTGGGGTTGTGTTCGCCCCCACAACCCCCCCCCCCCCCGCACCACACCCAACATTTCCGCATGAGGCGCTACCAAATTTCTACTCAGGGAAACCTTTCTCGGCAGTTAACAGTTTACCTGTAAACGGAAACAACAAAATTGGCAACTTTTGCTAAAATTGCTGTTTTATTTCGTGAACAAAGATGTACAGAGTTTTCCAATGTTTGAGAAAATCTTGTTACGGCTAATTTGTCAAAATTTAATTTAACTTTCTTCTTCGCACCTGGCGGCATCGTGCCCCTAAAAATCGATTCTAAAATTTGTTTGGGGGTCAGCGCCAACAAGCGCCCGTTTGTTCTTCACAAAAAAGCAAGATAGGGGGCGATGTGGAGCGAGTAATAGATTTCTCAGGAGTTACCTTCTGCGCTAGCATATCGAAAACTTTCATTTAACTCACTGCCCTTGTGCTTTAAAAGCGACATTTACGAATAATGACAACTATTTGCAAAAGCGTGTAGTGCTGCTAAGAAGCAATTAGTGCAATAGTTTTAATAGAATTGGTTTGGAACAAGCTTGATTGTTTGGGTTTTCGCCATATTGTCTTCTGTAATTTATTTTTATATTATGCGTTTGTTTTTCACTTATATTATACGGTTGTTTGCAAAAGACTTAACCTTCATTGCCGTCTCTCTTGCATCTCAGTATCTGCGTTTCCTGCAACAAATGGCTGAAGCGATGAATATGGATGACGTTGCAAGTGACGTCGGGTATGACATGAACACTGACGTCCTGGTCGCCCGCGCTCACCAGCTGTCAAAGCTTGAAGCCGACGCTCTGGTGCAAAAGACATCAGCGAATTACAACCTTCATAGAAAAGTAGGTTGTGTTGGTCAGGATTCGTCAAAACCTTTTACTTCCTCTGCATCGCAGCAAAGGTATCCCGGATGTGGGTTCGTCGATGCAGTTCATAAATAACTGCTACAAAATGTTTGCTTCCTTACTGTTTTGGTGCCAGACTCTTGTTGCGACGATGAATAGAATGTTTTTCCTCCGACAACTCCAGTCATTCACAGAACTCAGACATGATCAACGCATCTGCCACACTGAAGATAATTGCTTTCTACAACTGGCAGTGAAAGTGGAGTTGCATAAGAAAACGTATTATCGATTATTACGTTCAGTTCAACTTGCGCTATTTATTAATTGCTTGGACTTTCGTTTTATCGCATTTCAAAACGCTGCTCTGTGTAGAAATCTGTGCTGCCGTTACTTCGCATGCGATGGACACAGTTTGGCTGTGACCAAAGTCTCATAAGTTTCGTTTTTTCGTTGTTTCCAAAGCATGTGTTCACCGCTCATTTGAATTGTTAATTAAGATAAAGAGCTTGAAAGAACGACTGCAAAGCAAAGAATTGCACATCGAGCTTCTTCGCAAAAAAGTCGCACAGCTTGAGGAGAAGGAACAAACCCGCTCTGCGCTGGTGATCGACAGGGAGGACGCCATTGTCTCGGTGCAAAAACTTCAAAAAAAAGTCGAAAGGCTGCAACATGCTCTCGGTGATGAACGGGTGAAGGTGACTCAGTTGAAAGCCCAGCTGGCGGAGACGAATCAGTTGAAGGTATGTCGCGTTCTGACGTCATCACTGCCTAAAATCTTCAAATGTGTTTAGGAACTGTTTGTCCCAACCTTGCTCCCTGCGCCACCTGGTGCCCTGGCTGAGTTGTGGGGGGGCATAACTTCAAGTTTGTGTTTGCGCCACACAAGACATCCAAGTAGTTAGTCCCCCCCAACGTTGATGCAGTCGGCGATCAGCAACAATTGTGATGGGAAATTGATTGCTCGTAGCTGTACGTATTCATAGTCTTGGAATTTGTAAGCGAATCTTACGCATGAAATGCTGAAGGATTAAACCAAGCGCAGAGGAAGCTAAAGTAAAACTCAACATTGAAATGAATATAAATCAAAATACAAGTTGCGGCAGGTAAGTACACAAGTGAAAAGTAGGCCGTTCTTGTAAAATCCATTTATCTTTACATGTATCCAGAGAGTCGAAACTGGTTGTTCCACAAAAGTAACAGTGTAAAAGTCATAAGTAGGTGATTTATTTAGAATGCTATGAAACGCTGTACAGTGCCGCGATGAGACCATTTGCTCCCCATGCTCCTTTTTATGTCGTTTGTTCCAAGTAGCTTTCTGTGCCAACCACCTCGTCGAAAACGTGTTTATTGTTTCGCCAACATGCTGTTGATTGCATATCACACAAGTATCTACATAAATCACATGTCAGGTTTTGATTCAGTGGGAAAGTTTCATTTTTGCCAGTGTTTGTGAAATAGTTGGTACCATGGATTTGTTGTGTTTTCCATGGCAACCACAAAGTACTCAGTGGTTGCACTCGCATGACCCTGACACACCTTCGATTTGCTTTTTTTCTTATATAAAGCAAGATAATTGGAGTTGGTCATTTTTTTCCAATTGTGACGTTTTTGAAGGTAATCATTACCTTAAATAATTAGGCTTTTTTCTTTTCTTAAGCTAGCAGGTGGGGAAACGATGAAGCCCAAACTTGTGGGTCATCTTTTTTGTCACATTTTTGAGGACGCGGCCTTTCCTCAGAATTTTCTGCCACTGCTATCATGTCCAAAGGAAAGTTTCAGCGGATTGCTTTTTCTTAAGTCAGTTTAGGCTGGTGACGTAATCTTCTTTTCTTTGGTTGTGACGCCTCAATCATTACTTCTCCGAAAAAACTCGACATAAACATGTGGGTGGTTGGCGTGGCTCACTGTTAGTGAACTGCCTTCCCTCCACTGCGGGTTTTGCGAAGTCTTTAAATGTCATAACCAAAATCATGTTCAGCAGTTAATGCAGTGATCAGGGTTTTTTTTAAGGAAAATGTTAGGTACCCGGTATGGACATGTAGGGACCCGATTTCTCTGATTCTAGGGACCCGATGACAATTTTCGTTGATTCTAGGGACCCGAATCGGGTCCCTGAAACACCTTAAAAATACCTGCAGTGATTAACATCAAGGTATTCAACTTCACCTTTTTGATCGGCAGTGCATACTTAACGAAACGTTTGTTCCAAACCACTGTTGGCAAATGCTGAAGTTAGTGCTTGTCGGATGTTGTCATTTGACGATTCTGATGCAGAAATCCAAATTATGTCATCGATAAATCTGCGGAAAAATTCTGCCTCAGGTAGCATATCAGCAACCGGCTGCAGGAAGTAATGCACAGCAATGTTTGCCAATAAGCGGCGTCGTCATCAACCGCGAGACTTCCGTTACCTTTGGTTTTACTTTGACAAGCGACACTCCATCGCCCCGACGCTCCTTTGTTGTCGTGCGGTATCTACGCAACCGATTAATTCTTGTACTTTGCTTAGTGACAACGTGGCTGTGAATTACGTTTGTGTTTGTTTTGTGACAAAACAACCATTTATTTGTTACGCAAACAATGTGATTCATGCCGTTCTCGTGAACAGCTGCCTCGCGAGTCCCACCACGGTGTGCCAGCAATGCCTCATGGCTCAGGGAGGCGCTTCTGCCCACCGCTCAGGTTGTCAAACATAACTCTTGGAATCACTGTTGTCGTGACGTTTCTGCCCCCTTGATTTGCGTCATATCCGTATGCGTCACACACATGAGGTTTTGAGAAACGATGCTCACTTTCATTTGATATTCTACTGCAGAAAGTTTAATAATCAAGTTCAAGGGAAACTCAATACATACAGAAATTTTAGCGCTCACAAACGTTTTTCACAGTTAAAAAGATAAACAAATACTTGTTGAACGTTCTGTTAGCTTTCTCACATGATTTCACCGACAACTTGTTTTGTAAGCGCGAGAATCATCCAGAGATGAAATCAATAATATTTTCATATTTCAAAATTTGAGATAATAATTTCGTCATTTTAAGTGGGTTCTGTAATGACAACAACTACGTGTGAGCTTAAACCCTCTTTCTACTTTCAAGCCATTGTAAACACACTCCTGCATCGTTTCCTGTCTGTTGCGCTTAACCAGGGATCCTCATTCACATCCATAGTGGAAACAAATTTTTTTTTTTCACAAATATCAGCATCACGTACGTTCAGCGCCAGAAAAACAGGCGTTCCAAGCCTTGGACTTTTGATGTAAGAGTTCTAGAAAAATCACTGAAAAGGCATTGTTTCGTCACATAAACTAAGACAATTCGTCTGATTCGAGACATGACGTCACTTATGACGTAATCAAATCGCTAATTCGTGCAACACTGAGTGGCTGATGAGATGAGCGCGTGGCTTGGCATGTGTATGATGAGATTGGCAAGTTATCAGCTTACTGCATTTTGATCATTCTGATTTAAACTGAAAAAACATCTAAAATCCGACCTGACCTAAAACCATAGGCGTACGGGAAGGCATTTTACTGCGAGGGTGGAAAAAATTTGCCCTGAAAATAAACAATTTGCCCTAAAAATAAAAAATTTGCCCTGAAACTAACTTTTTTGTTTAATCCGAATTGAGCCTGAAACCTCTTGTAAATCTGTTCTACACAGTTGAATTCGTTTATAACGGCTTCGTCTGTAACTTCAATTCGCATATAACGTTACATTTTGTTCGGTGACGATGGCATCTTTTACATGCATTTCATTAATTCGCTTATAACGTCAATTCGGCAATAACGTTCTTTATGCAATCTCCTAGAGGTGCCGTTATAGGCAAATTCTGTAGTTACCTTGCTTGTTAACTCAAGGGGGTGAAGCTCCTTGCATGTTCTCCCAGGCAAGAAACTTTACGGTGATTAAAGTTTCAAATTAAAGCAAAATTTTTAAAGCAAAAAATTTACGGTAACACGACTTTGGTCCAGATTACACACCACATTAGCCCAAATTACACGGATCACCCCCAAGTGAATATACACTGAATACACTGTATTGGAAATTTTTTCACAGTTCAGGATTTTTGAACAACTTGCGCTTGCCCTGACATTTTTAAGCCAGGGTGGACTGCCGCCCCCCACCTCGTACGCCTAAAATTGCAGTACTTCGCCAGGATCGTCGCAGCACACGGGCTTCATCTGCAAGTTCCATTGTCTGCATGCTGCTGCTTTGAGACTATGTTCTTATCAGGCTGTCACGCTCGAGCAACGACGCAAGATGGATGAACTGAACGTCGCAGTTGAGAAGTTAACTGCGTCACGAGGTCGTCAGAAACATCAGCTCTCTACGCTGAAGAAAGAACTGAAGATGACGGAGACGGACGCGGATGAGAACGCATGCCGGATCCGCACGCAGATGGAAGCTGTGACTAACGATCTGAAATCGACCAAGTCCTTGCTTGATGAAACAACGCGCCGGGAAAAGCAGGTGATTTGCTGCTTAAACATGCGGGCCCTGTTTTCATGCTTTTGTCTGTGGCTTTCTTTCACCAGCATTAATTGATACGCGAATTAGTTACTTTTTGGTAAAACCTGGATTGTAGATGTAAAGCACCCGTTGTACTTTCGTTTGCTCAATGACTGCGAAGCAAATGTCATTCCAAAGCGAAGCAGCAAATTTTCATGAAAGATGTTAACATTATTTTCTCTCCAATTTACAAGTCATCTGTGGACCGTGGTTCATATCCTTCTCTTTCATAGAACGTTTTTGCTTTTTCAACGAAATATAGATTTTATCAACCTCGGCTCATGTCGCCTCGTCTCTCAAAAAGCCTGGAAAATTTTGTATCTTTAATTCTTCCAAAGCAATCTGCTAATGATGAAGCAGTGGGTCCACAAGTATTTTACGCACGTTTCATTCAGTTTTCCGCGTAACAGTTAGGCTGGTGAGGTTGGATCGCTCACAACACTGCGGTTTTCATGTAGGTTTCTTAATTCCCAGCGACTCTGGACCGCGACCCTTCAGTTTTAATGGAAAAATTATGGGAGGAAAATGCTTTGTTTTTTCTCTGTGATAATTCGTGTGTGTTGTTTAAGTGCGAATTAATCAAAACGCGTGGCCAATATCAAAAGATCCTCACCCAAGTTCGAATTTGACTTTGCTTCGGAAGACTCGGAAATGTATCAGATGCGGTTGTGACGAAGGTCCCCTGTTAAAAAAACATGTTAGAAAAACTTTGCTTCAAACGTATTGTTGTAACTGTTGGCATTCAACGTTCAGAAGGATAAATTTGAATTTTAGACATTCATCATGTTGATGTATCGGCGTCCATGGCCAACCTGATCGATTTTGCGTTTGTGTAGCAACAACTTCTCAAAACGAAAATTAATTCCTATAAAATAGTTTTTTGGTGAAATGTTATGTACAGCAATCAAAATGATCTGCTATAAAAATCACAACGATCCGCTATGAACATCAAAACGATCCGTTATGAACATCGTGGCAAAACGACGCGAAAACTGCTTCAAATTAACAAAAAGTTCACAATATTTTTATTCTGGAGCATACCAGTTGCATAAGACATGTACACGCAGTCTATGGCGCTAAGATAGTTTACAAGTGATTCTAGATAGATTTTTGGGAAAATTACCGAATACATGCGAATAAATGAATTCCACTGGGCCGAATAGGAAAGATGCGAAAAATCTCTTGTGGAAATGATAAGACCTAAGCTGGCAGGACCACGCTAAAGAAAAATGATCTGATGTTGATAGTCCAGCAATCGACATAGAAACGAGTTCTCCATGACAGGTTGACTGGTCAATGGACCTTTAAACATTTTGACGTCAACGTGAAGTTCATTGTGGGTCGTTGCTGATCCGAGCGGCGAGCAAAGCTTTTTCACAGTCATGTTAATTCGGTTTCCTGCGACATGTTTTCTCCCGCGCTCACATGAACTGATGATGCGCTCACATGAACTGATGATGCGCTCACCTGAACTGATGATGCGCTCACCTGAACTGATGATGCGCTCACATGAACTGATGATGCGCTCACATGAACTGATGATGCGCTCACATGAACTGATGATGTGCTCACATGAACTGATGATGCGCTCACATGAACTGATGATGCACTCACATGAAATGATCATGCGCTCACATGAACTGATGATGCGCTCACATGAACTGATGATGCACTCACATGAAATGATCATGCGCTCACATGAATTGATGATGCGCTCACATGAACTGATGATGCGCTCACATGAACTGATGATGCGCTCACATGAATTGATGATGCGCTCACATGAACTGATGATGCGCTCACATGAACTGATGATGCACTCACATGAACTAATTATGCACTCACATGAACTGATGATGCGCTCACATGAATTGATGATGCGCTCACATGAACTGATGATGCCCTCACATGAACTGATGATGCACTCACATGAACTGATGATGCGCTCACATGAACTGATGATGCGCTCATACAGTGTTTTTTTAAGGTGTTTTGAGGGACCAAAACGGTCTCTCAAATTCTTCCAACGGTCTCTTAAAATTTCCTTGCGGTCACCAAAGCGAAACCTTAAAAAAAACCTGCGCTCACATAAACTGATGATGCGCTCACATGAACTGATGATGCGCTCACATGAACTGATGATGCGCTCACATGAATTGATGATGCGCTCACATGAACTGATGATGCGCTCACATGAACTGATGATGCGCTCACATGAACTGATGATGTGTTTTTTTCTGCAGCTTGTCGACTTCAGAGAAGTCGTTTCGAGAATGCTCGGTCTTGACGTCACGTGCCTCGCGATTCCCGATTATGAGATCATTTCCCGTCTCGAGAAGTTGATCCGCAACCACCACATCGGAAGCGCGGCTGCGGCGACCCTGGATGGGTCCCTGGGGCTGATGAGCCCCCACTTCGCTTCCGGATACACCGGCTTCGATTCTACAGATCACTCGACGATCAAGCATTCCAGGGGGAGGAGTGGGAGTTCCAGGCGCCACCATCACCACCGTCCAAAATCCACCTCCCCGTGCAGATATTGACCCTTTCCGGTCGGGGTTTCTAGCGATGTAGTTTTTATAGAACGTAGCGAGGTCCCATGAACCCCCCCACCTCCCGTGCATCTGCGACAAAAATATAGACAATTGGCATCAACTGCACTGAAAATGATTGTTCTTGCATGTTACTACGTAACAGTCGCGATAACGTCAAAAACAAGAACTTTTTCCATGAGGAACGTCACATTTTTTGTCAGTTTTGTCAATGTTGTTCACAAACAAATATTATTTTACACAAACTTATTAATCTCTGCATTATCTGGGATGGTTGATAAGTCGACGATACATAAAAGTGTTTATTCGCGTAAAGCTTTCTGTGAAATATGCAACGGACCAGACCAGGTTTGACCAGGAAGGTGAGGGCTTTTGCAGCCATCTTGCTCAGGCTAATAACCGGCTTGGTTTCGATTAAAAACTGATCTGAAAGGAATAATTTCTGGGCAGTTGATTAAAACCTTCATTTTTAAATTAATTTTCCGCCAGTTGCTTTGGTTTCGAGGAAATGTTTGACTTATTTTTGTGTTTATGATGATCGTTTGAGAGAATATTGTTACACATCCATCGAGGATATGTTGCAACCGGCTGGTATGATACAGCGTACGACATGTGCTGTAATCTGTGTGTGCTCAGTTTATCCTTTTGCGTTTGTAGATATGTCGCCAAAATAGTATTGACGTGTGGTGACGGTCACCGAGGGCAGTAGAGCATAACGTCAATTGTCTTTCCTGAATATTTGCACATCACGTGACCAACACAATCTCTGTAGATCTGTTGTAACTTGCAACCCCCATTTCATGGTGTCCTCACCAACCCTGCAAAGAAGCGATTCAACGTTTTTATTTTGTCACGAAGTTTTCTGTTTCATAACAATGACCCATCACCGAAAATCTCGGAAAATCGTTCGTACAATTTGTAGTGCATTGCCTTACCTATGGCAGCAGGCTGTGTATACATTAGAACAAATTTTTTACACTTTTATGTGATTTTTTTGTATGTTGCACAAACACTATCGTGAATAAAACTGAGGATCAAATCCATCGTTTTGCGTTTTTATCATAAAACACAAAACGCACGTTCACCCCGCACAGCTGATGAGGAGTACGAGCTTCGACCCCCTCCCATGCTGCGCGTTTATTCGCGGTAACCTCCCACCAATGGTGACTTGCTGCGATTGTGAACTCACAATTAATTTCAGCGTGATTTCGTGACGTCACGTCATGATGATGTCATAACGCCATCAGTAATGTTGCTTTTAGCTTCTTTAACAATTCCTGATCATATTGACGAGTTGTGACATCTGCGTCAGACCTCGACTCTCGAAGCCATTACCGAATCCGTTTGGTTTGGATCAACTACCTCGGGAAGTAACCAGTGCTGCTGAAGTAGATGTCAATCTCAACGTTGCAGGGAGAGGCGTGCAGAGGTCTGGTGATGCCCGGGGTGACTACTTGATTGTATGGCCCCCCACCAAATCCTAGTATTGAACAGTGGCGTTTGGTGGTCGAGCTCTCCTTGCTCGTACAATGTGTCACTGTAATGAATATAAATTATGTCAGCCCTCCAAGTTAGGAGACGGGAGCTGAATACAGCACTCAACGCTAAGACAGCAGTTCACAATTGCAGAAGCATCAGGCTGCGCGAATGTCTCGTCGAGCAGAGAAGGTATGTGGTTATGTGTACAACTACTGAGGGGACAGAAAAGATACGGGTTTCTGTGAGCCGTTATGATCAATCCGCCTGAACTGCCAATTAATGACGAAGCTCAAAATGATGCACATATTGCAAGCACAGGCGTGCGGCTGCATTAGCGCATATCCAGGGTTGACACATTGTAAAACGAAACGAGAAACCAGTGATGCATTTAAAAGTCAGTAAAAATGTTCTTTCAAGTTCCTTCTCTACGTCCATGCAGGCCCGTAACCAGGGGGGACTTGTACCCCTCTAAAAACTTTTTCGACCTGGAAAAATGTGTTGGGCATAGTTGAAAAAATTTGGGCCCCTCTCAGAAAACTCCTCGCCCACCCTGATGTCTTAGGCTAGTTCCGGGCCTGCGTCCATGTCGCATCACGATTATGGTGCAATTTCAGGAAAGCATGCATGCAGAGATCGCGGGCTGCCTATGATTTTGGGTGCAGGGCTCTATCCAGTTGTTGTCAACCTTTTTTGTATCTGTAGACACTTAAATTTGCTCGAAAACCTGTACACCCCTGCCATGCACTAAAATGTAGTGCTGTGAAAGTGTAAAATTTAAGCGATTGTTATGCTGTAAATGTCGCTTGGCCGATTTCAAATGGTAAACCTTGTAATATTAAAAGGTGCTCGTGTCTGCTTCTGCCGTATCTAAACTGCAAAACACGAAAATGATTTTTACAGATCAACATCCTTGATTCAATTTCTCTTTTTTGATTTAATTTTGACAAAAGAAGAAAATCCTTGCTCGCAAAGGTAGTTTGTCGACATGCGGACAAGAAGAGAAATCGCTTTTTGGCTTAGATTTTGTTAAATCAGGAATGCTATAATTAGTGCAACCCAAAAATCATGGTAGTTTATAAAAGTTCTAAAATCTGCTTTTTGGATCAAAAGTCTGACTGCACCTCCATACATTCAAATAGCTCAAGTCGATTTCCTCCTCTGCAAAGAGCTGCACAATCCATATCAGAGAAATCAGATTCAAATTAAACATCTTTTGGAAAATAGACTTCGAAATTTGTAGTGGAACGTCGAGATGTTCTTGCACAATTGATTTTATTCTTGATTCCAGGTCTGTGACTTCAGTTTCCCAATTACCAGTTTGGAAGAAATCTTGTAAGTAAGTAAAGTCTGCAAAAATCGCCTTTTGATATTTCATGCACTTTGTCTCAACTTCAACTTTGGTTTGAACGCCTAAACCTCACTGGCTAATTGAAAAACGTCACACCCCTTTCCTTGCAACGACACAATGAAACGATTCATGTTCTGAAATATTGTCGGCAAGTAAGACAATTTTACAAGACAAAAGTTGTGTTGAAACTTAGTGGACATTGGATCTCTTTGTTGAGCAAGGAAGACCCGCAACTCTTGCCGCAGTTGAAGCATCCGCTTTACGACTTTTCCTCCGGATAACCAGCGTACCTCGCCATGATGTAGTAGCCTCATTGCGTTTCCCTCCATGTATTTGCACACTACTGAAAATATTCCATGCTTCTTTGAATATGAGCAGATGAAATTCACAATTGATATGACATCGTCAGAAACAATCTGTCGACCTGACCGTTGATTGCTCTATTTTCTCAACTACAAGTGTTTTTCGATGAATCAGGCAGTAAGTTGAAACACAGTCAAGGAAAACGTTTTTGATTTTTCGGACAACTCCATCAGTAGAACCTTGCATGGCTGCTGCTCCATCAGTAGAACCTTGCATGGCTGCTGCTCCATCGGTAGTAAGTGACTTACACTTCGTCCAAAACAAAACATGTTCCTCAATAAACTGATTGAATTTGGCGAAGATGGCTCGAGCAGTTGTGCAAACTCCAGATTTTAGACAGAACCAGTAATGCTTGACATTTGTGATGTTTCCTCATCGGCAATCCTACAAAACACCACCAATTGCGCTTCGTCTGAAATATCTATTGTTTCATCGAAGTGAATACGAAACCAGTAAACCACTGTGTTTTCTTCAGCTTGTGAAGAAGTTGTTTCAAGAATTTTTTCGAAATATGAAGACATCTAGGTCTAGTTGCATTGCTTAATAGTGGACTTCGTCTTTGTCAACATCTTTTTTTCCTCCATGCAGAATGTCAGCTGTAATTTCAAATCAGGGAGGAAACTATAGATTCCAACTCGGTATGCGTACGTTTTCGTTGCATAAGGATGTGCGCCATTTTCAGGGAAGCAAGCAGGCCCGTAACAAGGGGGGAGAAGAACCCCAAGAAAATTTTTCGCTTCTCTGGAAAAATGTGTTGGACATAGTTTGAAATTATTGGACATAGTTTAAAGAATTTGGGCCCCTCTCAGAAAACTCTTCACCCCTCCTGGTGTCCCAAGGTGGTTACGGGCCCAGAAGCAAGTACTAATTCGTTATTTCCTTCTTTTAACCACACTATTCTCAAAAGGTGAAAGTTGCCGGCAATGAGTTTCTAGTGATACCTCAAAGAATGCCTTTGACTTATTTTGATGAACATGGTGTTGTGATTTCAAATACTTTTGAGATGTCCTGGAGCCAAATTATTATTATCAAATACGGTTGTATGAAACAGGCAATGCGCTGAACGATACGAATTCAACATTTCTTCTTTAGTGCGATAAAATCTTCACGCGCAATACGGGCTAGTCATCATTCCATTTGCATTTCTTCACCATGCAGACTTTCTTCTTCTAAATAGCTTTCTTTACAACAGTACATTGCTGATTCTCGACGTTACTCCCGGAAAAGTGGGTTATCGTTGCACTCAGCATGTGATTTGCTGACATCCTTACTCTCCCATGATTCACTGAAATCTGTACCTTGGCAGTTCCTATGTTCTGTCGCCCAAATATCTCCGCTACTAAGGTGTTCTTTAAAAAATCACGTAGGTCCATTTTCTTTGATGCAAACGACTCACCGTAAAATCTTTCAAAGTATAAGATTATAATAACCTAAAATCTAAACTGAAAAGTTGTAAAGGTAAAATTAACACACAGATCACTCACTTCTCGGAGTAAGCTTTTGCTTAGTTCCAGTTATAACTGCTTTAAAATTAACTTAGCAAAATACGTTATGAAGCGTATTACAAAACAATAATTACATTGCTTTAACAGGCATGATAGTGTTGCAACCTCTCCGGTGGTGTTGCGTTGATTGTGTGATTCACCACGAACGGGATGTGCGTGAAGAACAACACCATACATATATGTGGCGCGAACAAGCAATAATAGAGTGATCATGGCA
>Ga0210059_1003769_pt1 | contig 24383 bp, 17 predicted proteins | sample Ectturendosymbi2_FD_188042 | JGI IMG/M metagenome (GOLD analysis project Ga0210059, IMG submission 188042) | Ecteinascidia turbinata endosymbiont from Florida, USA - Sample 2 (SPAdes) (version 2) | ecosystem: Host-associated > Tunicates > Ascidians > Unclassified | place: Key West, Florida...
CGTGTCACGTCACTGTGTGTCACGAGTTCCGGTCTGTCACGGTCAAGGCGCACCAGAGGCGCTGCTCTCTGAGTATCTTTGTTGTTATGTCATAAATAAAACTTCAACGAAATGAAAGTTGCGACGTTCCAGTAGGCGAGCAATAAACGAAAGAAAAAGTTCCTTTAGAGCTGTTTGTGATTTGCGAGAGCAACATCGGAGCAGACCAAGCATTCACCTGGTTCCTCATTGCGTTCACCTAACCTGAGCTGAGCTATCCTACCTCAGCTCAACGCAGCGTGGTTTGGCTGCTGAAGTAAAAACAGATTGAAGGTATTTTGTATGCAACGTGCCAAGGAGAGACACAGATTAGTGCATTGCTGTTTGTAGTCAAAAATATACGAGAATAGTTGGTTGGCAGTCTAAGAAGAAAGTGCTCATGGTGAAGATTAGACGATGGCGCGATCGTTGTCGTTTGTTGTGGAAAGGCGATTAAACCTTCAATTCAAACTTTTAACCCAACAGTTGACGACAACAGGAGGCAAAATGTGGAACCGAACCGAGTGTTTTGTGAATGATGCGCAAAGCAGATCAAGTCTCGTTGGCGTCGTTGAATGCCAAGTAAAACTCAGGCTGCATTGATTTGACAACCTTACTACTTAAAGACGATTTTTCGCTTTGACCTCCTCCCCGCTTATACGTTTTTTCTGCTGACGCCATGACCTTTAAACAACGATACCAGGAACAGCTAATGCTATCAATGTGAGAAACGGAGAGTTTGATTGCTGACAAACACATTTCTCCCCTGCCAAAGAAATTCGTTTATCTCTTTTAGTATAGAAAAGAAATAAAAAAAATTGAAACGTAAGTTACGTCCATCACTCATCTTCCGAAGTGTAGCGAAAACTTGCTTTACTGCGATAAGTGGACAAATGGTGCGGAAAGATTGGCAAACACGGATTGAGAAGCTGTGCCCTGGCGTGTTGCTGACATCTTGCGGTAGTTGGTGTGGCTGGATGATTCGAAAAGCTTCAAAGGATTTTTGCCAAAACGTAAAAAATGTGTCTTACATGTTTATCGATCATCTTCCTTCACTAAGGTAGTAAAAAGTTTCAGGTAGATGGCCTTGAACTATGTGACAGTATGAAAGTTTTTGTAAAAAAATAGTATGACACTTTCTGAGGTTTGCCGTCATAATATGGTCGTACGCTTACTTTATTTTGTTTCCAGTATTATTTCGCCAAGTGGATATATGTTCAGAAATTCATTTCGACATCGACAGGTTGATATTTTTTCGGCGAGGTGCATAGCAACGGAGTCAGTCTTGATTATTACCGCACAAACGCGCGCCTGATGAAAAGATGCGAAAAAACGTTGCAAACCGTATAATCGCAAAATGACATGTGTCGTCACAATGAGGTGTGTCGCACGCATTGGTGTCGTGCACGAAATCTATAAGAATTAAAAGTTTTTCTTTTGATTCGCCAGCTGCCAAATCATGTTCTCACTGCGGAAAAACAATTACAAAAATCAACTTCAAAACGCGAATAGAAACGGGCGTGACGAGTGAAAGTGAAGGATGGCGCGTCCTCCATCAATCTCTCGTCAGTCCCGGCACCACCATCCATCCCTCCCCCCCGCACACCTGCGCATGGCACCAGAGTGTTGTCCTTCACACCCACCGTCCCACGCTTGACTGAAGATGCACAATTCCGTTTGTCTTGTTCTTTATCATCGAAGGGAGGTGCGACCCCATTTGTTACGTAGCAATGACGTCGAGCACAGATAGTAAGCAGCACCACAACAGCAAAAGGGTCGACAGGGTCAGAGGTCACGCCGGTCCAGTGAAGTGTAGGTTTGGAGCTTTTCATTCAGGGCTGCGAACACAAAGGTGCATTACCGAGCCGTGTTGCTGTTAAAGCTAAAAGTGAAATGGGCGCTGTTTTTTTGCGAATGTGAAAGTGCCAGGAGGCTTCACTGAAGCTGCATGTCGTCAGCAGCAATATTAATGTTCGTCAAAGTTGTTTGTCGTTGGTTACGTCCGTAAATTAATTTTCACAGTTATCTCCACCACGCACTTCAGACTCCATCGATTGCAGATCTCGCTAATGGCGGCCGAAAACCTCAAAGCATTTCTGCAAAATTCGACGCAGGCTTCCAGCGAACATGTGCTGAGGCAGGAAAGCAACTCGGTGCGTTGTCAAGTAATTGCCGCTCAGCAGAAAAACATGTGCTTTTCAGCAGAGCAGCTGTTTGTCGTGTGCAATGCCAACAGCTCGTTACAATCAGGCGAAGTTGAAGATTTCATTAATGAAGTGTTTGCTCCAAACCCACTCGCAGCGAAGCACCTGCACCACCAGGTGACATTGGGACTTCCTTGCTTGACACGTTTGTTAAGTAACTGACGAAGCCCTCAGCAATAGATTTCGGAAAATTAAGTTGTTGATTTGTGAAATCAACGCGTATGCAAAGCAAAAAACGTTGTTGCAAAACAGATCATAGTCCCCGACTTTTCCTTTTTAATTCAGTCTTTTCCCAATTCGTTCTTTCGTTCTGAAGTTGGTTTCAGGTTTTCTCACCCGATCTTCTTTTTCTAAAACTTTTTAACATGAATCACAGTATTTTTCGTCTCCTGTTTAGGGTTTCTTATGATGACGGCAAAAGACCACCCTGCTCCTGTGTGTTTACTCACATTAATGACGTAATGCCGACGTTTTATGCTTGGCAACTGCTGGAGCGTCGCCACAAATCGATGAATGTTTTGGTGAATCTTCCCCAGCCCGCTCCTTCACTTCAACCGCGCGACGCACATTCCAATTTTATGAATAAGTTGTAAAAATGTTGTAAGTTGTTCACTCACGCCGCTTGAAATGCCCCCAGAGAGAGAAGAGAGGCGCTGCTAATTTAAAAAGCGCAGTTTGTTCCAACAGGTGCTGAAGACACAGTCAAGTCACGGTGCGGAGTGGAGTGGTGCAGAGGAGAAATACAATGTAATGTGCGTTTAAATGCCTGACATTCTAAAACTCAACATTATCTGTGAACGCCGCTTCAACGCAGTGAAGTGACATCTTGTTGGCAAACCCTCGTCCTCGCCAGTTCTATGTAAAAGATAAGAAGATATTTTTTGCGATGACAGGCTTTTACACTCTGCTCCGTGCAAGCTGGCGACACTGGCGACCTTTCGTGAAGCAAAAATGCTCGCAGACTTTCATTGCCAGTGATTTCACTTTGCACCATGAGGACAGAAATGCAACTTCGTTAAAACTGAAATGTGCCTAAAATGACTGTGTAGGAATCAACAATACTCCAGAGCAGATTGTTTGACTTGTCCTAACCTTCAGTGACCGTGGGAACTAATTGAATAATTAGGAATGGTCAACCACGTCAGCTGTTGACACCATCTTCGCCGTTAACTCAACCGAAATCTCATGAAAAGTTGTCTCCCACACTGTAGGGGTTGCACGCTTTTTGTTTATTGATTTCAGTGAGGCACAACGGGAGGGTGACAAAGAACCTACCCAGGTCACTTCCGTAACAGAGCGAATGCTGACAACAGCGCTTATGTCCCGTTTTTTATTACTTCAGAACAAACAGTTTGTGATTGTTTTCAGTAGCGGTTGACATTCTGCAGCGTCCAGTGTTACATAAAATATCGTTTTATAAAAGAACACACGAGGCTACAGACTGCTTAGCATTGTCATTTTATGTTGCGCTCTTCCGCTGCGTTCTGTTTTCACACGAACCCTGTTATTATCCAGCAGTCTCTTCGCAACTCACATAACTTCTGCGGAACGATTCATCGTTTTGCAGATTCCATTTTCAAACGGTGAGTTACAGCATGCTGGCTGGAGAAGTGCTGTTCATTCAGATCAAATATGCCCGGTTTGGTGGTTGTGTAAAAAACACACCAGCAACATGTTTATGAATACCATTTCCGAAACGTTGTTCTTCTGTCGTAGCACGCTGGTCGGACTTTGACTGTGGTCTAAACCCCGTTGTAACAACAGCGCGGCCGCAGCAGGCTGAAATGGTTGAAGTGAAATTGACAAGTCATGAATAGAACATCTGTTCCGAGCAAGGTCAGATTAACATTCCATTATCCCCCCGCTCGCCCCAGCCAACACCTGACATCATCAAACGCACTTTCACCCATTCTCACAATACTTACCGCGGTGGACGTTCCCACAAACAAGGACGACGCTCGACATGACAAGCCACTCGAAACAAAGCTCTTGCGCCCCGCAACAAAAGCAGCGGCTTTAGTTTGTTTAGAGCCTTGTTTTGATAGAAACTCTATTAAAGAAAACTGTCGTCGTCTTCTCGTCATTTTCCGTTTGTTGCGAAATAAGGGACATTTTTCACGATCAGTTTTTTAGTGTTTGTGCGAAGGTTCGCAACAATCTACCCTGGAACTATAAGCTGAATGATAACTTCAAAAGAATAAGGATTATCGACATGAAACCTTTTTATTGTTTTGATAAAACAGCTTGACGCTTGTCTCAGTTTTGTTTAGTTAAAAAATTATTTTTCTGATGTTTTTCTACTTCGCGCGTTGGTGAGGATTATTCTACTTCCTCCCATCTCTGCGCGTCAGTTGCACTTCTTGTTTCTTGACTTACAGCTGTTGATTTAAATTTTCGGAGTTTTGTGGCACCCGAGCCTCTCATTATTTACGGAACAATTAAACAGGGATGTTACCGGGTCAGAATCTAATGTCAAAGTACAATAACGTTTGTTTAAAAAAAACAACAGCCGATGTCGACTGATGAAAGGAAAATTTTGCTGCGCAAAGTAACTATCCATCGCAAACTGTCTTACGTTTGTTCACTTGAGTAAAGACTTGTTAGTTTTCACTTTGACCTCACCCAAATGCGTTTCAACCGCAAGCGATAGGCATCGTTGAAGGCAGCCAGTCATCAGTGCTCCTGACGTGTCCCCGTGAAGCAGGAGGCCGAGGGAAGGTTCCTTGTGTTTGAAAAAGAATTTAACGCCGACTTTATCCACAAAACCCGTACCAGCGTCTGCTAAATAAACGGTTTGAATATGCTTGCTGGAGCAAGCAACGACTACGTGGGTGTCTTTGCTAAATCCCGCCACTGCCGTTGTTGTCCTATATCTGTTGTCAGAATTTCCAGCAACTTACCGGATTTTCGAATCGATCTCCGTGTCATGTTTTGTTGTTACATCATAAAGACACAACAGAAATACATAATGACACAACAAAAATAAGTGAAACACGCGTTGCTGGCACTGGCAGTTGGGCAGAGCCCAATTTTGGACACTCAGCCAGGAAGGCCTTGTCCCGGGAAAGCAGCAAACTATTTATCGAACCAGTGTGAAATGGAGGTTTACCCTTCTTGCATAAAAACCTCCTCATCATAAAAATCCCATCGTTTCGTTTTCGTGCAAAAGTAAAGTTTAAATGAAAAGCAAAACTTTCCTTCGGATATTGTCTGCGGACGTTTCGTGAAATGTAAAATTGACCGAAGGCGCTTCCTCATCTGTCTTCGTCAAATTCCTTGCAAAATATTTCTGAGAAATTACAGTGTTACTGGTTTCAGCGCAATCGAAAATGAAACACCTAATTTGATTATTTTTTGTTTTCATTTTTTCTTTCAACATTACATTTTCATCGTCTTTTTTGACTCTTGATGAACCCAGTCACCTTCCACCGTCCACCACATGCCATGGTATAAAGTCATCAAATGAACTGTTGTCAATCAAATGAAAAGGACTTTTGTGAAAGCCAAGTTTCATGTTTACCTTCAGAAGAATACTTGACGTTAGATGGAATGTTTTGAACCTCATAGCAAAGCGTCTTGTGCAGAGGTCAGCAGAGGTCAGCAGTAACCTTCTGTCTGAACAACGCGATTTGCAGATTGAGGAGGTAAATACGTCTAATGAGAGCGAACCAGACTTCCTCAATGTCGACTTTAAATGATGCACGCCCAAGCAAGCTGCAGCAACTGAGCTCAGTTGAAGTGCAACGCGTTTATTGACGAGATCACTGTTTGTCGAATAAACAAATCAATGCCAGAGGATGTGACTTCAGGTGGCCCTTCGCAAAGTGGCTTTTCATTCGATGGAATTCGGCGCATGCTGTATCTGGTAAACCGGCAGCGATTGCCCCTACGTTTCTGAGATTCTAAACTTTTGAAAGGTGTTGTAACAACAGATGGAAGCAATAAAATGTTTATGAGCAGCTGGCAATTAAAGGCTGGTCATTCATAGCAGCGAGGTCGGATTGCAGTCGCTGTTGACAACCACCCCCACCTATTGACTCGTTGCATTTCCAGCAGCGTCCGGAAGTTGCGTCACGACGAAAGTTTCGCACGTTCGTCTTCCGCGCTGTTGCGTCACGTTTTCGCGGCGTCTTGAACAGAACAGGAACAATCACTCGTTCGCAGCTCAACACCCGCGCAGCGAGAAATGCAGTCCTGTGCCGGCTGTCCGATGTCTGGGACGCAATAAAGGTTGCATTGTGGCGTGTGCAAACTAGGTATCTCGGCATCTGTTGCCAATCTCCCGTGCGATGATGCAAGTTTCCGCTCAAATCGCCAGCGGTGACGCATTAATTCGTACGCTGTCGCTGAGATGCGAGCGAGTTGGCGAATCTCTGGCGATATAATCATCGAATTAGACCACCGCTAGTGTTTGCCTGTCCTTGTTAAGTTTGGGGTCAAGTGTTTCGCCGTGTTGCGTCGCTGTGTACTTTAACTGTTTAATCTTCCTGGAGAGGCAACCGATCACGTCGGAGACGCTTCCAATCGCCTGCCGCCGTAATTGCTTTGCGCTTCGGTCGCTACTGGCAACGTCTCATGATATGAACGCGATTTGCGGGCGAGTGACATAAATTTCACGGGATGTGCAGACAGTGCAACTCGCCAGTTGGAAAACGCCTCTATCGTGTTTTTCTGCTCGTCGAGTAACTGACCAGTCCCCGGCGAGGCCTTGACACAAATGTTGCCAAAAATACGCGGTAGTTGTTCGGTTTGCACGCATCTGTGTCGCGTCATAGCGCAGCCGTGGGAAGTCTGGATCAAGTTGGTTGCCGCTGACACTACCCAGCACTTACCTTTGCGTCGCACACATCGCCGCTGCATTCTCGGCAAATAGCATTGTGGAGTTGAAAGGCGGGTGGTCGGTAATGCGGGGTTCGATTCTGAGTTTCGATCGACGGACTAAATTGTGGCGCAACAAGTCTCATTATCTGAAAACTTTTGTCTAAAATTATCGCCAGTTAACGCCTGGAGCTGAGGTCCCGAAGGACCCCTATGTACCTGATGCTGCTTTTCAAGAGCACTTAAAACGCTCTCTTGGCGCAACTGCCATCGCGCTTTGCCTGATTCCGACGCGTTGGTCTGCGCGCCTGTGCCGGCGATTAGGGCGCACTTGGGAATCGGTGCTGAGCCTTCGTTTCCTCAGGGAGGGAGTTTCGTGATGATGGTTTTACTCTTTGTTTGCCGCATTAATTTGTCATAAGTTTCAACCAATAAGCGACGCGAGAAACGTGAGAAGCGGTTATGTTTTCGAGTGTGATTTGAGTTTGCAAATGACGTCGATTCGAGGCGTACGTGCTGGGTTTGGAACGAGTACGAGTGAGTCTTGCGTCGCTGAACTGGACTTCGACATCGCGTTGGTCGTTGTTTCTGACAAGTTTTGATTTATTATCCGAAAAATTGTGCCGGTACTCGTCCCAGCCCTTTTCAGCGGTTTCCTCGCTCGATCGAAGCCATTGCTTGTGAACGCGCGCGGAGAGAAAAAAGGGAAAGTTGTGGCTTTATAACTTGGCGGAGCGACGGCTATCCGAGTCGAAGCTGTTAATCGCGATACGACGACGTTACATGAGCCTGACGGGATGGCAGAGCGTTATGCAGACGACGAAAGCTGCTGCTGAGTATTTAGAATGAAGCGAAACTATAGAGACTGCTTGCAAGCGATCTGTGAAGTCATTCATATGCGACGAGGTAGAATTAGAAACCGTGAAATGATGTAAGTAGTACCCGGCGGTGGCATCGCATCGCAGGCCGGGACGCAACAGTCATCAGGCCGCGCTAGGATCATTATTTTCAGGCGAAAGTGCTTGACAGTGCCCGAGGTTCATTAATTTTTTGCTTTGCTGCAGGTTGCATTTCTTAGAATCGAGCAATTGTTTCAGAGCTTTGTGAATGCTCAGCTCTCTGCCGCACAAACATCCAACTGAAATAGTTCTTGGGTGAAATTTGCAGAAAGTCTTGTGTGCACTGCAAGTGCTCTATAGCCTGCCACGTCGCTCACTCGTCGGAATACATTGTCAACATGCCAGCAGCAGTGGAGGCCGCAGGCCCGGGCGACAGCGGTATCGAATACTCAACAGACGCAATGCCCGGCCAGTACTCTGTTGGAAACCTGTCAAGAAGACGCTCCAGCCGCCGCCAACATCGCCAGGCGAGGCCTTCGGGCTCGGATGGCGAATCTTCAAGAAGCGGAAGATCGTCCGGGTCGCTGCAAGACTATGCGTGGGTTCCGCCGGACCTGGCCGCTGAACAAGTGAGAATGTGATTGCTGCCGTGACTTGCTTGTGCTCTTTAGCCTCACTGCGAACTAAACAAGGAGTTGTTGCAATAAAAACATTGTTTATATTCCGATGGGCGTTCAGCGCGGTGTTTGATGAATTGGCCAATAGAGCTGGTTTCGAGAATACTTCGCTTAAACGGCGCAGCTTTCCAGCACAAAGCCTTGAATGGATTTGCCGGTTTTTCACGCGGAACTCTGTTTCTTTTGCAAATTGTAGCCTGTTCACAAAGGTCGCTTTCCCGCGACTTCGGGCATTTTTATCAGGGTAAGATCTTTGTGCCAATGCGCACATACGCCTCCGCCATAACGTGCCCAGGCCCTGTTTGCGCTGCTGTGGCTGCACTAATGGACCTTTGCCTCATTTTATGCGACACATCGCGAGAAAGGCTTCACGAAGTCGTTTTGCCTTCCATTGTTGGACAGACGGATTAAGGCGTGTTGCCAGAAAAGGCTGTGCCACATTCGCGAGCGATGTTCCTTTTTTACTTGGAAACTCGAAATGTTGACAGACATGTTCCCGCACTTGGCACGTTTCCCCGTCCTGCTTCTCACACCAAGGCTTATTCACACGGAACCTGAGTGGGTCGCTGAGAGAACTGAAGATTCTTCGGTTCTGTTCGTCTGCCTTGTAATTGCTCCTGTCATCATAAAAACAAATTTGACATTCAACACCGGCATATCGCTGGCTCGCCGGCCGATTTTTATTGCCTGCCTGTTTCGGGTCTTCGTCGGCCGTTTAACAATTTTTAGCCCTGGCTATTATCTCAGGGATGGCGAGAAAGATACGTGGGGCGGCGAGTTAATGTGGGGTCGTCGTTGAATGAGAAAAGTCATCGAATAAATGGCTGTAAAAGATGTCTGACGCCAAATTTAACCAATTCATCTCAATTTACGCCTCCGTCAGCGCGTGCCCGACCGACCCTGCACTCTCTGAGTGCGTTTGCTCGAAGATCGCGCGTTCGCGAGCGGCCCGAGCGAATGATTGGTTGTTTGTTTACGCCAGCCATCCAGCCCTGCCCGCCAAGCCGTCTCCTCCCCGTCTCACGTCTATGCTGCTGTCGCGGGATTTGCTGCGGATTCCGTCCGATGGCCACTCTATTATAGAGAACGGTCTGAGCACTTAATTCAATGCGACGTCGTCGCAGAAGCATAAGCATTCGTGGACGAGCTCTCGCGTCCCACGTGATCGACAATTGGCGCATACCTCGCTCGAGGCAGGTCGTCACCGATTAGAGTTCTATCTTAAGATATTTATATCTGCTGGCCGCAAAAATCGTCCCACGCCGCATCCCACTTGGGAAAGCGGATTGCCTTTATCAAGTACCTGGCGTCTCGCCAACGCTTCGTCGTTCATAAAAACCGAGTAATTTGCATCGTCCACGCAGTGCTCTCCTCCTTCTAAGACTTGCTTTTCTCGGCCACACATGCCTTCCGTGGAATTATCGCTTAAGCTTTCATTAACTGGAAAATGTTGCAAACGCAGGTTCGGTTTTACTTCAGCAATCTCCCGGAAGATAAAGTTCCACTCGTTGGTAGCGTCGGAGACAAGTATAGAGTTCGTCAGCTTCTACACCAGCTACCGCCTCACGATGACAAGGTAAGTCCGGTTACGAACCTTTCTTTAACTAAGATTAGCGTCTGCCGCCACCGTGCATTATGACATCACCATGACAGTTTCGCGCACGGCACCATTGTTAGTGACAGGTCACATGTACTTAATTGCTTACGCCGAATACGGATACTGTGAGCTTATCGCATTGAACGTTCTGAGCCGAGATGTCGGATGCGTCGGTGAAGACGGGACCGAGGTTCAATGTTCGTTCGTCGCATTACAATCGCGTCATCATAAATCACCGCCAGAATGTAACGCGAGAAGTCGCGCAAATTTGCTTAAAAGTCATTGCACCAGTTCCCCAGCATGTGAAGTAGGATTGTTCTTGAAACCAGTGACAAACGTGCACCGCGAGCCGGAGTTTCGCCAACTTGCCACGTTAAAAACACTTCTGCCAGTATATTTTCTGTATGTTCATATAACTTTGCGCCGTAGGTCAGCCACAAGTGCCTGTACGTGACAGTGTTGCGTATTTTGTTAACTTAACACGCGTGGCCGATATGTTAGGTGATTCAAATCGTCTTATGTAGGTTTCACGCAATAATGAAACACACAATGCATGCGCTTTCCTGCGCTGGTGCGAGTCTCATCCCACTTTGCGGGAGTTAACAGGCTTGAACATTGTCGGCCAAATATTGAGAGAAAGCTCATGCGACTTTCGTTGATTGGCAGCAACAGCATGTTGTTTGTAAAAGAAAAGTGAAAAAGTTGACCTCTGATTTTCACCAACTTGCGAAAAATCGCGACAGGCCCTGGCACCGGGGTGGCAAGTTTGCGTTCTGTGCTTCGATGAGGAGCCGTTTGTTTCCCGCAATTCAAAATTCCTCGCATGGCCATCCATCCGTCAATGCAAACACCGTATCAGTGCAATTCAGCTTCAACTTCCGATGGCCGTTAACGTGTTTGTGTTTAATATTGTCAAGTTTCCATCGTTACCATTGCCCATCATTCAACGCTGTGACGCACACGTTGAATATAGAAATCCGTGGTACATAGACTCTGGTATTCTGGAGTGACATGAAAGTGTTTTTTCAGATTGAAACTCGCTATACAAGCAGAAAGCAGAGTAGCAAGTAATTTGCTTTTGCGTCACATCTTCCCAAAGTTTTTTTGGCTGAACTTGTTGTTGTTGAACAACAGGCAGTAGTCCAGGGAACAAACATTGTTTTCATAGTTGCTTACGATGTTCTGTGTTATGAAAAAGGAGTAGAAGCGATGGCTCGTCCCGGCGGGAAATACCCGATCGTTCTCGGTCAGGATCGTAAAGATACCACCAGCCACGGCTGGTTTTCGTAACAGCAAAATGCCCATCCTAGTCAATGCAAGTGACAAGCAGTGGGAAACTGAACTAGGAATATTGTAGATTGCAACAGGAATAAATGATTGTATTGGCAACGAGAGGAACCGCCACAGTCACTGAAACGACTGTTTCCATGACAGTGACCTTTGTGCATGATTGTGTCACGTGATCTTCAACCCTGAGCGTTCCACGATTTACGATGTGGCATTCGTTTGCTGATTTGAGACAAAAGTTCCAGTGACGTGCTGGCTCAAATTCCAAGAACTGCTCGTAAATTTTGGCACAAGTATTTGCCCTGATGACGCGTGTGCTTAGCATTGTTAAGTCATAAACGGTCGCACTGGAAACGTTTCGTTTGTTGAAAGCGACACCTGGCGTCCGGTTGAAACACGTCGTGTTAAAAGTTAGCTTTGCAAACAAGACATTTGAAGTTCTATGGAATAAGAAGCAGTAATCACCGGATAAGAAGCAGTAATCAAGTTATAAGAAGCAGTAATCGACGGATAAGAAGCAGTAATCGAATAAGAAGCAGTAATCGAATAAGAAGCAGTAATCAAGTTCTATGGAATATGAAGCAGAAATCACCGGAGGGGTTTAAATATCCGTGAGCCAGAGGCCGTCACGTGACCGCTAACCAACATTTTCCCCATCAAGTGTGAAATCGAATGTGAGCTGGAAACTCGCTACCAGCCAGCCAGCGCTTTCGGAAAAGTAAACTAGCAAGTAATTTGCTTTTGCGTCACATCCACAGCGTCTTTCTGTCAAAGTACAGAAACTTTTATCTGAACACGTTGATAAAAAGCGGCATGCTGATGGTTGGGGATTGTTTTGCAATTAAATTTAGTGATTGCAAACTTCAGTGCGCTTTCCTACCTTGTCAACAGCGTGATGGAACTTATCTTTGAGTTGCTGACATGCTAACTTTATCTCCATAATACTTATTGGCAAGTGGTGTTGAATGCAAAACTTCAAAAAGCACTTGCTGACACCTTGACACAACACATAGGTCCTGTGGTGCGCGTTGCCATAACTCTATGAAAACGACTGGTGCCATTGCTCATCGTTTCCTTTTCCATACCATGAGGTCGCATGGGCTTGAGGGCTGCAGCAGCCAGCGACGGGTTGACTCGTGTAGTGCAGCAGCAGTGAATGTTCGACTGCGAAACTGATGGACAGGAGGCTCGATTCGCACAACAACCTTTGGCCGATGTCGAACACACAGCATTAAACTTTAACACTTGGTCGCAAGCGACATTGTAATAGTTTCACGTATGCATGTCGACGTGCGTCGTGTGTCTGTCGACCTTTCCGCCCATAATGCGCTGAAACAAGACCTAGGAATCTCGGTTCGGTATGCGGTCGTTTGCCATGCTCGTGAACCTATTATGGCGTCAATGGCGCGCAGAAGAATTCGCAGCTTTGATGTACTTTGCTAATAGAGGATTATACGCGCCTCGGTGCTTGACGCCGCAAATGAACAAAACAGGAGTTGTACGTTATGATCACGTTTGCTGTTAGAAGCGCAATAACAAAGGCCAAGTTTCCCTATTTTATCGCATGAGGTCCTGCGGAGGATTGATGTTCGACTCCATCACGAGCCTGGCATCCAACCAGGCCTCATTAAGCGTGCGCTGTCAAGATTACGTAACTTTGTTTCAAGCTGTTGTTCAAAATATTGAAGATCATCACCCATCAATAAGAGGGCCCAGGAAATGAAGACTAACTTTTTATCCTTAAAAGAAGCTTTGTCCAAACCCTTCCGGTATCTGGCGCGAGGGAAGCAAGAAATAAGAAACAAAGGCTTCACTGTCAGCCTTTTTTCAACCAATGCTCTGTTTGTTTCCCATATCCAGTAATCGTTGCATGGCTGCTGCTCGTTAACCTGAACGTAAGCGTTAGTCAAGTGTTCAGGTCATTTGCGCAGTAAGCAGCAGCACATTAACTGCGCTGCCTCATTACCAACGTCTCTCCAGCTCTCCGGTCAGAGCAGCTGCGCTTTGGATTATCTTCTTCATTTGTTTGGTCAATAACTGGGACCGACACGTTGCGCAGGATGTTACCTTTCGGTTTGGATCGCGGTGTTCCAAGTTTTATCCGAAGCGCGGCTGCACCCGCGAGTGGTTCTGATTGTAGGAAATTTGGTTTTAAATACAAGCATTGGTGGAATGTGAGTAATTTTCGATATCAGTTTAATGCATGTGGAATACATCGCATGTACTGAAACCACCGGTGAACTGGTGCATGTTTATTTGCACACATTTTTGCTTTCAGCTGTTTTTTTGGGTTCTGGTTCAATTCTGCGCTCGGCACACACTCACACCAGTAGCAACGTTTCGCTTTATTAGTCTCCCCAGGATTCTTTTCAGCAACTCATTGTTGTGTGGTACACGACTATCATTGTACGTAACAATTGCGTTTATACGGGCGCATCTTCGTCGCATGGCCCGTGGAAAGGGACCTGGACCGAGATGAGATTTACCATCCATGCGAATCGTTTTAATTGAGAGCTGCTGGGTTGTCCTAAAAAAGCAATTCCACGCTCTATAAACAGCGCTTCGCTGGCAGGAAGCGGTCGGGCGTTGTGGTTTGCAAACTACGTGATTGTCAGCTGCAGAATAGCGCGCATCGAACTGCGAACGACGAAAAACAAAACTGCAAACGCTTTTTCAGCACCTTGTCTGGCACCAGAAAATTGAAACACACCCGGTTTTGACTGCTTCAAGTGCAGGAAATAACCCTGGTCTGAAATTTGTGTCTTCTGCGCTTCGTCGCGACTGTGGCTCCGCCTTGGCATCAACTGAAAATGTAAACTAGCTGGCGCGAGGGAACAAAGTTACTCCTAAGATGATGTCATGAACGTTTTCGTCACAATAGTAGTTGCAAACGTCTGTGCCACCGAAATAGTCTAAGCACAATGGTTGGTCGTGTCATCACAATGGCGGAATTAACACATCCGATGGTTTTTACGCATCGCTTGCTCGCATGCATTATCTGGCTATATTGGATGCGACATATGTCGACCGTAAATGCTTGTCATTCAGCGTGGAGGTAGTGACGGAACCAAAGATATCTGAGGTGTTTCAGGCGGCAGATGGGTCTGGTACAGACGGAAGATGATAAATGGGTAGCTGCGCGACGTGTGATGCCGCCGTATGTTGCCGCTTACTGGCGAACACAGATACCCAACGCTGTTTCCAGTAGACAGGCACACACCACATTTACTGCTGCTTTTCGTCTTTTTGGTGACCTGTAAAATCAGCAGAAGACCTGAAACGTCTTTGTCCATTGCCAAAGACGTCCTAACCCTGCGTTTAGACAGCACTCGAAAGTTAAAGCCGCCCACTGAGTTATTTTTACACTTCGTCTGTGTGCGCCACCTGCTGGGCGGAAGATGCGACTCAGCAGGGTTCTTGTTTTCTTCTGTAGTGCTGTGGACAACTTGTTGTGTTGTTTGCTGTTGAAGGAGTGCCAGACCAGGAGGCTTCGGTTCACAGCGACCAGCAGCGTACGGTCACCCACTTCGCAAATATAGATTTGACGAAAACACGTATTTTTTGAAAATAAACAGCTTCGCGCGGGGAATTCCACCTCTGTGGTCGGTTGCTCGGGACGACGAGGCCAGTAAGTCGTCGAAACTAGTGCGAAGGATTCCCTGATGAAAAGTCATCCCAACTTTCTATTCGTGATCCTTTCCTTGACCTTAAAACAGCCTCGTGAAGCATCGAACGCCGGAACGTTTTTGCAAACAGCGCCATGAGCAGCAGGTGCGACTGCGAGACTTGTTTATTTTGGTCACCGCAGGCACCAGGCAGGATCTGGTGAGAAATGGAGTCGCTTCTATGCACATTCCAAAACAATAGTGATAATCTTGGAAGTATAAGCGACGCAGCGAGAGGAGGATGCCGTTTGCACAATCGGATTAATGGCGCGCGTGTTTACCGTTTGTTCGGCGACAAATCAGCGATTGCTGAAAAATCCTCGTCCGCTGTCGTGCCTGCCTTGCACGCCTGCTGCTTAAATCCCGTGTAAATGAACTGTTAGATGCGAAGAGCTTTGGAGAAGAGAAAGATGATATAACATTGCTAACTGCGCGCCTAAACACCATAAAGCCGGGGTGTACCGGGTAGGAGAAAGTGTCCCTGGGGAAGGAAGGGCACGCGACGGTCGGTGAAGCCGAGTGTTGCGGGAATATCGACCAGCGACGGCGAAACCTTGTTTGGAGCAGAAGTCGCACAACTTGCGGAATCTGAAAAATAGTCGAGGAACGGCTGACCTGTTGACCTTTTCCGGTGCGTTCTGCGAAAGAGCTTTGTACTCGGCGTCACATCAAAGTCGCTGCGCCAAGTATACTTGGCATGCAACCGCGTTATCGTCATCGTAACTCGCCCGTAACGCCTGCATTGAAGTACCAGCCCCTGATTTAAGCCAACTGCTTTTACCTGGCGCAGTGCGGAAGAAGGTGTCAGTGTTGGATGCCCGGTGTCGAGATGCATTTCAATAAAAAGGCCCGTCCCGTCTGTCGGCGAGTCGTCGGCTCAGCGCTAACGTTATAGAAATCAGATCCGTCACTCAATCCATTACCTTGCGCCGCTTCGTGATAAAATTACTCTGAAGCGTTCCCAGATTAATCGCAGAATCATGATAAGGCTGACAGCTGAGGTTTCTTCAACTGATCAAAATTCTTGCGCCTCTTCTCCTGATTTGCTCAGTGCAGTGAAACCTTGGATTTTTTTCACTTTTGTTGTCACTCAATCCTTCGCAAGATTGGAGTGAATTGAGGTGAAAGTAACAGCTGTCTGAGTAAGGTTCACTCCGTGATGACTGGCTGCGATAACCTGATCACTGCAGAACGATTCACTGCTTCGGCGTTAGTCATGACATAATGACCGAGCCTATTACAGAGGTGATCGGCTGAATAGTTCGCGCGAGTGTGGTCCTCTGGGGTTGACACCAACTGTCCTTGCGATGCTGCTGATAAAAACAAGGGCGAACGCTCGCGCTTTGTCAAACGCACTCCCCCCTGTGTAGGTGTTATCTAAACTCGGATCGCTTGGGGAAGTGAAGCAATGCTACAATTTCTTTGTCTCTGTCGAGGATTACGGTTCATGCGCGGAATGCAGTTTCCCCGCATTGCTTAAAGTGCTGTGCCTTGTCCTGTTTACCGATATTTGTTGCTCAAACCCAACACCAGTTCGCCATTACTTGGCTTAGTTTGGAGTTATCGCGTATCTTGTTGTGCGAGACCTTCCATTCCGACGTAATGCGATCCGGCAAATGCGCGCCATTAACCTGGTTCTATGTTGTGGGTAATCGTCGAATTATACTCCGGATTACCGCGACTCGATGCCGAGAAGGTTGAAATATGTTCTTGACTCTCGGATGACTGATGCCGTGCGGTGATAAGTAAAGTTAAAGGAAAATGAAGTTTAGCAAAAGATCAAAGAAACGATTGGGATGATGCGCTGACCTTCAACAAGAGGTCACACTGTCGACCACTGATATCGCTGAAAAAAAACATGTTCTGGTCGAATTTTTTGTGCTCGCTGTTTATAAAAGCAAAGCATGTGGAGCACGTGCACACTTATCAGTAAAACGTACTTGTTTGAGAATTTTGTTTTTCATTGGTGAGTGTTTGATTCTCAGGTTATGTATTGCAACGAATTGAGCGAGGATGAGAAAAAACAGCTGAAGTCATTCAGTGAACAGCGCAAGCGAGACTTCATGGGATGCGGGAAGGTGCGGATCCTACCCTTCAACAACCCAGGAATTCCCTGTTCCGAGGTGAAAGTCGTGGAATGCTGTTCGCCCATTCCCTGCTGCTGTTCTGGTGGCAGTGAAGTTCAAAGATCGTTTGTTTCACGTGTGTTTCTGTCAACAGTGCGGAGATCTAATGAAAGGCGGCGACATCGTGGTGGTGGCGGGTCGGGCCGAGTCAGGGGTGTGCTGGCACCCCAGGTGCTTCACCTGCTCTGAGTGCAAAGAGCTCCTCGTCGACCTCTTCTACTTTTACCAGGTGAAAATAAATTTTTTTAAATGTACAAACGGCTTTTCCTTGTGGCTCTAAGCTTGAGACAATCGAGATGTTCTCAAAGCAGCTTATCGTCGACTAAACACCATGTGTTCAATTGCAGGACGGTGTGCTGTACTGCGGACGCCACCACGCGGAGACATTAAAACCTCGATGTTCGGCGTGTGATGAGGTAAGAGAGTCGAAATCTGACTGTCGGTTCCCGAACTGTTTAATTTTCACTAAAATGTTACGGTTGGAGATGGAAGCAGTCGTTGCATGGTGCGGGCGTATGAACATTTTTAGTGGCCATCCTTTATCTTCTCCGCAAGCCCGACATGAAACGTCTTTCTCAAGCATATCATGTTTTGTCGCAGATCATCTTTTCTGATGAGTGCACTGAGGCGGAGGGCAGACACTGGCACATGAACCATTTCTGCTGTTTCGAGTGTGACCAAATCCTGGGAGGCCAGCAATACATCATGAGGGATGGGAAACCAAACTGCACTCAGTGCTTCGAGCGCCTGTACGCCGAATACTGTGACTCATGCGGGGAGCTTATAGGTGAGACCAGCGTGTAGTTGTTGCTGCACGCAGTCGTAGCGCACAGATCGCATCTTCCTGAGCGCAATGATAGAGTTAAGCGATGTTACCGGCTGCAACTGCTCGAAATTTCTCGTGTAAAGGAAACACGTTTCATTCAGCAGCTTTTCATTTACCAAGGGCGATTTGTTTTTGTGTGTACCAAGGTTTGGACGCCGGGCAGATGCAATACGAAGGCCAGCACTGGCACGCCTCGGACGAATGCTTCTGCTGCCACCGCTGCCGGAAGTCTCTTCTCGGAAAGCCTTTCCTCCCCAAGAGCGGTCGCGTGTTTTGCTCCAAGTCGTGCAGCCTCGGAGAAGATCCCGCACTTTCGGAATCCGATTCTCTGCACAGCGGGTCGACGCAGTACGAGACGCCGCGAACGCCCACGCTGCACAACGTGCGTCGCAGCCTCAACCTTGAAAACCTGTCGCACCACGAGACGTCGTGGGAGGAAGTGAAGGACCAGCAGATCGGCGATTTAAACGTTTTCGTTGACGACTGTACTCCGAAAGTGGTTCTAGCGAAATCATCGCGTTCCAGTCATCCTTACCTGACGTCACAGAGCGTTGTCGCTGCCGCGGACGACGCGTCGCTGATCGGGACGTCGTGCGTCAAACCGCCTCAAACTGAGACTGACGTTGCGGTGACGTCACCAACGAGCACCGTGTCCTCGAGAACGACCTCAAGGGACGGTGGGGCTTTCCCGCAGGGCCAGAACACGTACAACAGCGCTGAGAGCAGTGGCTACAACAGCAGCAGCACTTTGGACGTTGTTGAACACAAACAGAAAGACAAAAACAATTCGACCACGTTCCCCTCCGACAACTTGTATAGCGTCGGGCCCGTCTGTGGCACCGGTGACGTCATCATGGCCATCTTGCCGGAGGCCGAATCAGGCCACGTTGCTGCCACTGAGTTTGTCCCATATCAAGTTCCGCAGGTTCATAAACCCCCCAGTGGGATAAGTGGAGCCCGTAAGTTTTCCTTGGACGTTGAAGGGACAACTGATTGCTTGTCGAAGATGTCGTTGGTTCCATCTTCTCAACCGCCCCCTCCCCCGGTGAAGGTGGGGTCCAAGTTGGTCAACAAGGGAGGCCCAATACCTGCGCCCCGAGCGCGATACCCAACCACAAACATGAACGTAGTGGCGCCAAGTGGACCGTCGGACCTCGACCCCTGGCACCCGAAAACCCACTTTGACGCCTCGATGAATGCAATGCGCCAAGGAAGTCCGGACAGACCTGGAATCCAACGGAGTGTGAGTGAAAGGAATTGCAACAAGAAAAGATGTCGGGAACCGACCAGCGCCTTCGGATTTCCCGGCGGGAAAATGAGCTTCGATGACAATGGTAAGCGAATTCGCGTTTGTTTGGCAGTGTTTTTTTTTAATGAAAGTGCAGTGATTTGCAAGACTGGCTTAAAGTTCCGTATACGTGTGGAACAAAATAACGTTTCAGTCGCTGCTCGAAGAGTTTTCCCGAAATTTGTGATTGTTTTTGTTCACAAACTTCGGAAGGAGAGGTTTTCAAGTCAGAAGTGACTGATGCAAAGATTTAACACGAAGCTCTAAACGATGTAGTTGTTGCCATGAAATTGAAACTAACGCTTGTTTTCAGACACGAGTGAAATGCACTTTTCTGATGCGAAGAAAAACAACCAACAGTTGAAAAGTATTTTGAAGAAAACTCGACCCCGTCCTCACCAACACTCGGATGGATCCGTGTGCGAGTCACTCGACCAACTCGACTCATCAAGTAAGTCTTCACCGAGTTATTGCCTGCACACATTTCACGCATGGACTCTTACTTTGTATGAGATTCTTACTATTTGTTTGAAACGAATTCTCTCAAAAGACATCGACGTCATTATCGAAAGTGTTGAATGCCAAGCACGCCGTGGCTGCCATGATAATATAACCCTGCAAATAAATATCTGCTTCAAGAAAAATGAAACACAACACATATTTCTTTTGATGTGGTCCTTCATTCTGCATAGATGATACTGTAGTATGTTCACACATGCAATTAAGGGTTTGAAAGCCTTCTCGCACCCCAAAATCAAAATTATTTCATTTCCAGCTGTGTTAATAGTTTTATGGAATGTTCCAGAACATGTGAACGGAGCTGAGTCGGACAATGAGGATGACGATGGCTCCGGGTTCTGCGACGCTCAAGCAGATTTTTCAAGTTTTCAACGAGGCCAGCGGTCCTCCTCCAGCGCTCGATACTCTGCCTCCTGCAGCGAAAGTTCTCCGAAGTTGAGGTAACTTTGCACTGAGTGGAAATCCAAAGTAGACACGATTGCCTCGTGGTGTCTTAATTTGCCGAACGTAGCGGGTGGCTGCAGCATATTGCACTGCTAGAGGCAGCAAACCAGCGCATGATTGTTTGGTTGTTTTTTTCGCTGAAATCCTTCATTTTCTGCAATCGGTTGAAAAAACTCTCTTGTCGTTTTTGGTTTGTTGCACTTTCGAAAACTTAAGATGCAACAAAGTTGGTTTTACAGTCGGCCGCATTTTTCAACACAAGCTCATTGCACTGTAATGACTCTGCAGACAATGAACGTCTGATGATTTCTTACTTCTTACTTTTCGTTGGCAACGATCTTGTTGCAGACCCAGCTAGAGTCCAGTGGTTCTTAACCTTTTTTCTACCACGCCAGTTTTCCGTAATTGTCCTTTGTTTCAATCCCCCCTTGACTTTAAATAAGCTGTAAAACAAATGTATCTATTGGTAAATTTATTGCTTTCCATGTTGTGGGGCGCGTAAAGGCTCGCGTCCCCCTGGAAATTTCTTGCCCCCCCCCCTGTTAAGAACCACTGAGCTAGCTAGATAATAATTTGCATGGCGCCTGCACCGTTAGTTAAAGCGCATGTTTTTGCACCGCTAGATCGCAGCACCGAGCACCGCTTCCCGATCGTGCTCTGCTTAGCCGAGCGTGCAGTGCAGTCAACCTTGACGAGATCAACAGCGCGATAATGCGCCGCGGTGGCAAAGCCCGGACCTGTAGCAAAACTAACTGGTCAGTGATTTGCACGAAGGTCATGCTTCTGTTTCTCTTGTAAACGAAATTGATGAGTTTTTTGGTTTTGCTTGAAGTGTTTGCGATGCGAGTATTTTTGATGAACACACAATGTGAGTTGCCTCGCTAACTCGAAGCATGTAAAAATCAAATTGTTGACATTGGTAACGATCCGGAATTCCTCAGTGATAAACATCACGGCGCGCCTTGCAGTTTGCGTTCCTCTTTTCGGAAAATGTCAGTGAAATGATCGTCCGCCATCTTTCCGACAGTTCGTCGAAGACTTGCAGCAAGAAGCTGAAACGAACGAGGTCGACAGACTTCGCCTTCGAACGATCCTCTGTCGCTTCATCCTCCAGAAGATCCAGGAGACAGCAGAGATTAATCTCGGAGGAGGATGAAGATGACGGATGGTGCTCCACGTGCACCTCGTCGAGCGATGACAGCGACTTCGAAAGATGGGACGCGTTTGGGTGAGGACCTCTTCTAAGTTATATCTGGCCTGCATTTTTGTTCATCGAGGAATGGTGATAATGCTTATATCTGCTAAATTGTATTCTTGACTGAAAAACTGCATCTGTCGGAAAGTTGACGATCGGAATAAATTGTGTTCAGATCAAGTCCAGCTCGGTCTCCTGCCTCCCCTGGACGTCGATGCTCGATGCCAGGGAGCGTTCGGGTCAATGTCATTCAACACCGACCCTCCCATCCCGTCCTCAGTGACATCAGCGAGTTTAACGCCGGATTCCTGACCCCGCATCCCTCCCAGACTCGGCCTGGAATGCCGAGGTGCTACTCGTCCGTGTCACACAACCGCTACAGGTGAACTTCTATCGGATTTGATTCTTTGCCACTGATTCATTTGCATCAGCGATGAAGGAAACTCCGATTTTTTAACATATGCTGTAAAATTAAAAACTAAAACTGTGTTATGTTCCTGAGCTCCATTTTGATGATGGCGAATGTCAGTTTTTGCGACAATCGACCAAATAAATAAACGTAGCAACTGTCCAAGAAACGAACAAAAGAAATGCTCAGTATGCCGCAACTACCACCTGCTTAGCTTGTTTTGTCAGCATTCGTGTCACCTGCGTTTGTTTCCATGAACCCAATGTTCAAATTCCCGGCATTCCTTGTTGCAGACGCCGACAAAAGAAGCATTGCATCATTCAATGAACTCTTAACCTGACAACTCCTGACCAAATGAACTGGGTCGAGAACTCTTGAAAATCGTCTCTTCAAAGTCAAGGGTGTTGCGACCGAGTTGCAGGAAACACACTCCTTGCAATCTGAACTTGCTATTGTTACGTCACTGTGGAACGTATGGGGCGCAAGAAGCGATCAGTGCTCATCCCTGTGGTACTCAAATGCAACTTATAGCGTAGTTTCGCGCATTGTTCATTCGATGAATCCCACCAGTATTGCGTAATATTTGGAATTTGCTACGACGATTTTGATCAACGACGCAATGAGAACGCCGCATCAACGATGAAAATGTTGAACGTTTTCGAAAACAGAACCAGCCATAAACTTATCGTAGACAATTCTTGATGCATGACGCTGAAAAGGAAGCAGAGACATAGATTTCCCAGCGTCAATCATTCTTAGGCATGTGGGATGTTATTGCATGTTACATTGCGAAACGTTGTGAATCGCTGTTCAGTTTAAGTTGCTGATGTATCTAAAGTAAGTTATATTCCGAATTCCAGCATCACTTTTCTGCCCATTCACCGACATCACTTGCATTTCTTCGCGTTTTATTTTCACTGCTTTGTTTCTTGTTTTTGTGTAAAAATCGATTCTCGTTTTTAGTCAAAAGTCTATTTGCGTGTCTTGTTTTGAGACTTTCATCGTCAGTCACGTGATGGGGATGGACCAATCAGGTCACCTGGCGTCATGCTTAAATAATAAACTTTTCAACAGTGATTGATTGGCTTCCGCAAGGCGCTGGATTTTGTGTCAGTGGAGAAACAGGAAGCCTGTTCAGGGTTTAACGTAAATTCAGCGGAAGGAAGATCGCGGCAAGCTGGAGACTCAACTGTTCTCTCATTGGCGTTCGAGTTGTTGAGGCAGAACATAGTTGAGTACGAGGCGGGTGTTTCTCATCAAACGGTCAGTGATCATGAAACATACAATCGCTGTCCTTTTCGTCACTGGATGACAGAACTGCTTTGTCTACAAAAAAATCATAACATCGGGTGACTTTACGTGAAATTAGTCTTTTGAAGCAGTTGCACAGACCTTGCACACAAACTGTCCCAGCAGGCAATTAATCCTCTTTCTCTGTGAGGCCAGGGGGGTTAAATATGACGAAAATTACTTCACAAAACCAGTACAAAGCAATTTGCTGCACGAATAGGATGAGGGTGGAATGGAAGTCGGTGGAAAAGCGGTGACGTAATGCAGAATCTGGGATTGTGCACTATAGAATATATTTTTTTGTGTGGCGTATGAAGTAGGTCTGGAGCCACTTGCTTATAACTAAAATATATTATATTCAGTAAATGATTTACAGTCCCACACTGATGCTGGTTGGTTTTGGTATCTTTTCAAGAGTCACAGAAACAAAACCCATCCATTTTCCGAAATACGTCACTCACTATGACGTATTCCAATGAATATCTAGTAAATGGCTTGAAAGGACAAACTTCAATTCTTGACATCATGCTGAGTGTTCCAGGAAAGTTGTCATCATTTGAGGCGTGTTTATCCGATGAACTACAAACTCTAGGCGTATGACTTTTTAAGCAGACATATTTTTTAGTGGAACATGATATGTTCGTAGAACTTAGACAGTGGAATTCAAACGTTTGTGGATTTTGTAAAGGATTTCACAAGATACTGTGGCCGCCCAGATCCTTTGGCCCTAGACAAACAACTTTTCCCTTTAAACTTTTTGTGCCGTTTCCAATTCTGTTCTTTTCCTTATGGAGTTGTCTCACAAACACCCGTTGTACAATCTTATTCAACTGCCTTCAAGCAGTCTCAAACACACATGACGCTTTGTATTGAAATGAACGCCATTTTTATATCTGAAAAGAAAACGCATAAAGCAAAAAATTTGGAGTTGTTTCTACACATTCTGTTGAAGTTTGACATCATATAAAAATTGGTCAGGCGAATTTATGCCAGATTGGCAGAAAAATTGCATCATGATAAAAAGTTTTTGACGAACACAAAATGTTTTTGAGGAACACGTAGTAGATCACATCGAAATTCAAAACAAAGTTCAAGCAGTAAGAACACAACCAGCCTGCAATATTGCTTTTGCTTTCCATATCTTCGCATTACACCCAGGGACGTAACTCGGTTAGATGGCG